>JAESGV010000053.1_pt1 | contig 284030 bp, 252 predicted proteins | sample 9269781 | NCBI WGS metagenome assembly JAESGV01 (sample SAMN15741586, study PRJNA653496) | algae metagenome | isolation source: Tildeniella torsiva UHER 1998/13D and co-occurring heterotrophs from... | place: Slovakia: Slovak Paradise National Park, Hrabusice, Kosice Region | collected 2000-01-01
CTGTATATAACCAGATAGAACATGTTACTGTTGTTGACTTTAGAAATGAAATTATTTCTAGTTTAGAACAGCTAACACCTACAAAGGCTAAAAGAGGTAAAAAATCAAAATCAACAAAGTAACAAGGTAATAAAGAGTGAAATGCATTGAGAAACTGTAATTAATACTTTTTTGCTTCTTAATACTTATTATAGCATAATTTCATATAGACACAAAATTATTTGTTATCTTTTAACAAATCTTGCATTTATGCGTTAAATACATATGATAAACGTGCTGCAAAAAATTGGAACGATTGCGCTCGATTTGTTGACATGGTTGACTATAACTTAAAATTTTTTCTTGAATTAGTCAACTGTGACGCGAATAATTATTTACATATAATAAATATAGATTTACTATAATCTTTACACCCTATAGCAAGTAAAAAAATAGTAAAAAAACAACTCTGATACTAACTCATAAGTCAATATGTTAATTTGTTATCTTTATTAAAATTTAATATTTTTCGCTCAAACTTGCACAATGAGGAGCGATTTTGATAAGAAGTATGTGCTGTAAGTTTAAGAAAAATTTTCAAGTTTTAAAATGTGGCTAGATATGTGCCCTTATCCATGAAATTTTGCAACATTAAGAACAAATTCCAGTATGAACATATCTTTATTTTATAATAACTGCATAAAATTAAAGAAAGCTTGGTCAGAGCATTTTATTTGACAGAGCTGTGCTTATGGGCTAAAAATATCTTTTTTGTAATTTATAGCATCAACATTAACAAACAGCAGCCAATACAGTAGTGCAAAGCCCTAATATTCTTATTTTATCAGGTATAGTTGTTAAAAGTGAGAACTAAGCAAGTTTCAGTGGTAAATTTAATTACGCCCCTCAGAATTTTTTATTACGCCCCCTTGACAGATATCGCGCAAAAGATTCTCAGTGACAAGAACGAAACTTCAAGTATACAACAAGTTAATCCGTATATAGGCTTGAACAGATGGACTGCACGTTTCAAGTCACAAGGACTAGAAGGTATCAGCAAAATCGATCTGTTATTCACAAGTGACATTAACATTGCCGAACGATTGGACATTGTTGGATCATTAGCGGACATACAATATGGCGTTGCAACAAGTACGAGTTATCTACTCGAGTTTAACACGTTACAAGTATCACCACCTGTTTTCTCAGGTTCTGATATTCTATCCTCGTTTACCTCCAATACCTCAATACAAAAGCTGCGTATTCGGTACCTGCAGCATACAGGAATATATCTGTGAGTATTGGAGTCAAGAACTATGGAAGTTTAACGTTCCCTGCAACAGTAGATCCGAACAATGGTACTGTGCGTTTCACCAAGAACTCTGCCATCACTAAGACTGCAGGAACATCAATCACATATTATATACAATTGATTACTCTTTATTACGCAACTAGTGTACAGGTACAACTTAGTAGTCCTGTATTGCTTTACCAACCACAGAATATCGTTTCCAAGTTCCCTCGTGCAGTGCTAAGAGGCACATCAACAATTGTAACGTTCAAGTTTGCACAATCTACATTATACAACTCACTGCCTATTCCATTTGGAATCTACTGCCAAACCAACCTTATGTTGAGCAACAAAGCGACATACAACTGCACTATTAGTACATATGATACGTTACTTTGCTCCGTAGGCAATGCTACAAGTCAGTTAGTTTCTAATAGCTACATTCCACTATTGCCATACATGCAAGTATCAAGCATGAACGTCAGTGATGTTCTCTTGACAACAACGTCATTTGATGACAATAGACTCAAGTTGTACTATTTTGATCAAGCGCCGATCGAACCAAGTCCATCTTCACAGGAGAGGTTTTTATTGACTGGTTCAGCGAACACTATTCAACTAAAGTTCAATGGTACACTACCAAACATTTCTGATATCAGGAACAAGTACGTGTATTGCGCGTTTTCGTTTATCGGAAGTAGTCCATTGTACCAGTTGGCAGTACTTGCTAAGGTTGAAAGCACTGGATTCCTCTACAATTGTACATATACTGTACCGTTTGGAACAGTTGGTCGTACAAACATAACGTTGTACTATGCAGAAACAATTGATAGTCTTGTAACAGCATACAACTTCCAACTATCATCAAATGCGATAGAGTTTACATATGCAGATGCTGTTAGCTTAACAACAATTTCACCACTCGCTTCACGTGCCAATCAAACAGTACCAACAACTGCATACATTCAATCACCATTTAAAGCTACTGCAGACTATGGATCAAGTTCATTCTTTGCTATTGTATCAGTGGTCAACTCGTCAACTACGTACTCGATTCCTGCTACAATGCAAGGATCTGATGGATTTGTTATATCAATCTTCTCTGCAGTGCCAACTACACTTAGTATCGATATCATCATGAACTCTAGAGGAATCAATCGTACAATCAGTACCTCACCAGTTTCAATCTCATTTGTCGATGGAAACTTTTTAACGCCATCGTATGGCACATTAGCAGGTGGTTCGCCTATTGTTATGGTACCATACGACGGACCTGCAGCAGACCAAAATATTACATTAGATATGGACAACACACTTGCTTTTCGATGCAAGTATTGGGCAGTAGGTCCACAGTTAAATTGTACAACACCTGTTGTTGGGACTAGAATACCGCCGTATCAGAGTTTGTTTGCAACAGTAGCAGGGAAACAATTGTCAATCAAGTATGTGTTGATCGACACACGCAACATGACGTTGAGTAACACTGTTTTCTTGGCTGGTACAACAATCACAATTACTGCAACACTTGATGCACCAGTGGCGATCACAATTGAAGGTTCAGCCGTGCTCCAAATCAGTTCCTTCACTGTCTCTAACGTAATAAGAGATAACATGGGGAAACTACCTGGAAATCAAACAATTGTTAGAACATATGACACAGTCGCTAACAATTTGATCGCTGGGCAGTACTTTGCTACCTTAATGTATTTTACTGTTAGTTTGTTCGAAACAAGAAACATGGTAGCGTTCACTAACGCTGTACCTATTCAACTTTTGGGAGGTAGTACAATTTTATACCAACCAAACTCTATTAGTGCAGTGTTTGTGAACACACCTACCAATGTTACTGTTACACTGTCAGAAGATGCTTTATCAAGTACGATTCTAGCCGGTTTGAGATGCAAGTTTGATTCTGCAACTGTTACCTCAATATCATATGTTACAGGAGCGAACACCATCACATGTGTAGTGTCTGCTGCTCAAGCACTAGTTTCTCAATTATCGCTTTGGTACGTGAGTATTAACGCTCCAAACGGTGGGTTTCAACTATCAACAAACACATTAAACTTGGTATCAATGGAACAGTTAACGTTGACCCCTATTCCATTTATTACATTGAGCAGTTCACAAGTAGTGACACTCAACACTTCAATAGCAACACCTGCTAGCACTTACAGTTCATACCTATTGTACTCATGTTTGTATTATGATCCGTTGAATCCAACACCAGCTGGTAGTATCTTGAACAACAAGATTGTTAATGCCACACGTGTGGTAGGTACAAATCAGTTCACTTGCGTCGTTGCAGTGACAGTTTCCGAACCAAAGCTATTCCAAGTGTTACTATATGCTATGTCACTGGCAACAAACCAATTTGTATTGGTATCATCAGAACCTGCTTTGATCTACTTTGTGAAGCAAGTACAGTTAAGTTACGTGTCACCTTTCCTACGTCCTATTACATCGACAACTGATTCACTACAAATTACGTTAAAAACAAGTGCATCAGCAGGTGTATTTACTAGTGCTATCGCTACTGATCATTTACTCTATTGTAAGTATTCCACAGTTGACAAAGCATCATGGTTGTACTCTACAGCAACATTATTATCAAGTACATCAGTTTAATGTAACATTAATGTTACCCATGCCGGTCAAACAGATGTCGTGGATGTTGCACTTTGGTATAACGCAGGAAACACATCACTAGTCAATAGAATAACCAATATTAGAGGATATTCATTCAATCTATCTGCAAATAACGTTTCCGTGACTTTCGTGAAACAACCACTCTATTTCACAGGAAAACCTCCATTTACAGGAGTTGTATTTAGAACTGATGCTCTCAGTCAAAATTTAACTTTGAACGTACTTGTACCTCTACAACTACTGCCGCATACGTATGAGGTTAAAATGAACACAATAGGCTTGAATGAAACTATTTCAAAATGTAGTTTCACACAAGGTCAATCTGGTTCTTGTTTGATTATCAATGATACAACAATAATCAATCAAACACCAGCAGTGTTAAATTTCATACTTTTCGTCACAAATCCTGCCTCAGGAGAGGTTACATCGTTACCAATCCAGTCACTTACCTATGTGGAAAGTGTGAACATTTTAAAGCCCTATCTGTATGCACTCTCGTATTCTGAGTATTCCACAAGAGCAACTATTACATACGAACTCGATCATGTAATGGATGCAACATATTCGTATCAATGTTTTGTATACTCATTGACAATGCCAAGTTATGTTGTACCTGCTGTACACAGCACTAACAAGATTCTAACTTGCAAAATTAAGAGTTATAATTAAAAAGAATCGATGCAAGTGTCACTACAGTACCAACAACCTACAAACTTTTACACAAGTTCATACATTGTGCCATTCTCATCTAACGTGACAATTAGTTTTATCGCACCATTGAGAATTTCCCAACCTATTGCTTCATTGCTGACAACAGGTTCATTTGTTGTATCTACTATGGATGCACTACCTGCTCCGCCAACTCAATTTTATGGCCATTCCGCATACTCATTGTCGATTGTTCTAAATGATCGGTCAAAATCAGTACCAATGGCTAATTGCACAATCAAAAATTCCGCATATGTGTATTGTATGCTACCAAGTACTATTGTATCGTATCCATTATACCCATGGTATTCGAATATGGATTTGTACATGATGAGTGGAAGATATCGATCACATACACTTTCTCCCAAGTTTATGTTTGTTCAAGTTCCAAAGTTTAGCTCGTTATCACCATCAATGTTCATACGCACTACTGTTGCTAAACCTGTTTCCTTTGTCACTGTTTCTGGAAATAATTTTTTCTCTACTCCTGCGTACCCTATTTCCATCATTTACTCATGTGTGACATGCTACAGTGTACTCAGTGGAGTTAGTAATCAGAATGGTACGTGTACTTTTGTTAGCGCAAGCCAACTATCGTGTCCTGCTCCTCAGTACGACTATAACCTCGGACAAACCAGTGGTTTACTTTCTGTGTCGTTTATCATGGGTGGTTCAACCTATGCTACTACGTTGGTACCAACTATATACGATACCAAATACATCACAATCACTTTGGCAACAAATACTGATTGCAATCCATACTATGCTCAGACAGTAACTATAAAAGGTACCAACTTTGTGAACAGTAGTGTCTGGGCCAAGTACTCGGATGTATCACTCTACAATGTTGTTACACAATCAGGAGTGCAGTTTATCGACACCAACACAATTACTATACAATCACCCGTCTTGTGGAGCGTCAATTTGGTGTATCCAAGATCGATACGCATATTTTTATCGTTTGACAATGGTGTGAACTATATTGAGTGTCCACAGCAGTTAAACTATGCAGCAGTGAAAGATATTCAATTCTATCCAACATCATTTGTTTCAGGTCAGCCCATAACAAACATAACGCTGGACAATATACCAAGTTTGATCCAAATGAATGTAGGACGATCATTATCGTTAGACTTGTATCAAAGTTCAACAAAGACATCTATTCCGGTAACATGCACGAGTTTGTATGCTAGTTGCTACACAACGACTTCGCTACCTTTGACACCAACACGATTAGCATTTAGAGCATTCTCCGTTAACACTACAAATCCTGCTGATAGTGTTATGGTGTTTTTACCATTCACTAGTGCGGTCAGTGTTTACCAATACGCAACTGTTACATCAGTTTTCCCTTCACGTGTGTTTATGACTATGACCAAGACACTTACATTCACTGGTGAATTCTCATCACTCGTTGGACTAGTATCCAAAGTTAGTTTGCTACAAAACCAAGCAAACATAGCGTTACAAGTCGACTCGTTAAGTGCAACAACTATGGTTGTTTCTGGCCTCACTACCGCTACTGCATCAATAGTGCAACCATCTACAGAAAGAAAACTCTTTGCCACGTCAACAGTAGATTTTATACTCGTACCTGCAGGAAGTTCAACACATGACATACTGTCAAGTTCTGATTCTTCCAAAGGTGTACCTGTTTTGACGATACTACCACCATACTCGATGATCACAACGTATAATTTGGATTTTGAGAACGAAGAAGGAACAGCCTTTTCGTTCCAAAAAACTCACATTCGTATTGTTGGAAAAAACTTTCCACAAGTGACAGATTCTGTTCTAATACGCTTCTACAATCCATTGTTTGAAGACCGTACATTCAGTGCCAACAGTGTTGATTTCACTGTCATTGATTCAGAAACACTCACCATGACGATCCCTCTGCTATCAAATATAACTTCAATGAACCAAACTACACTACGTTTCCCGTTATCTGTAGATATACAAGTATCGTTTAATTGGGGACAAGACTTTGCCGCTGTGTCAACTAGTGTTGTTAATCAGTTTAAACAACCCATTTTGACAAATTTGAATCCTTCTATTTCGCCAAGACGAGCAGTAGATATGTTAATTCAAGGCAAGTACTTGTCTAGCGCTACTAATTGCATCTTTTCCACTTCTGTTTTACCTGACTACAGTACACCAGTCACTCATGTACTCAGTGGAAATTCAACTTCTGATTATGCCGTGCGATGCACGATACCTGCATCCATAGCAGAGAATTTGAGTGTTAAAAAAGTTACAGTTACTGTTGCTACATCGTACAACGAGGTATCATCTAATTTGGTGTTTACTTATCATGAAACATTGAATATTAGTAACACGTATCCAACAAGTGGTTCAACAGTCGGTGGAACCACTATTCTATTGACATCAACTGGTATCATAAGTGGATACCCACTCTACGTTAGGTTTAGTGAGCTCATTAGCGCGACACCATGTAAAATCCAAACTACAGAGCTTACAGACATCGGAGTTGTAACAACTGTTAACTGTACAGTTGTTTCTCATAGCAATGGTAAAGCACGTGTCATGCTGAGTTATGATCAATCGAATTGGTTCATGGCAGGTGGTTCCATCTATTCTGATAGTTTGCCATCTACTCCTTCTGATCCAACTTTCAATTATGAATACTTACCGTGTCCTGCGGGTTACTCGGCACCTGATTTCTCAGTGACATGCACAGCATGTCCCGCAGGCACGTACAAACCAAGTGCAGGTATCTATTCGTGCATTCCATGTGCCAATGGAACATACAATCCTTTGGAAGCGCAATTCAACTGTAGTGTATGCCCACTTCACACTAGTTCAGCGCCAAATTCGACTGACTTTTACGGATGTATTTGTAACCCAGGTTACTATTATAATCCAACACCAAAGAACACATACTTTGATACATGCTTGACATGTCCAAAGGGTGGCATATGTACATCGTATAACACTACTATTCCACCTGCACAACCTGGTTATTGGCACGCTGCTGCAAAACCGTATCAATACTATTTATGTTTCCCTGAAGCAGCATGTCCTGGTGGTGCAGTGAACAACTGCTCAACTGGTTACAACAGACTCTCTGATGTTTGTGGGCTATGTGATACAGGATACTACAAATGGCGTAATGCATGTACAGAGTGTTCGCCTGATGCATGGTACAAGTTGTTACTTGCAGTTATCGCGTTAGGTGTCATCACTGTAGCGTTCTTTGCTATCTCTAGCGCAAAAGTATCCCATTTGGCATCGTTGTCAATTGCATTTTCATTTTGGCAAATTGTTGCCATGTTTGCATCGTTTGATATCGCTTGGCCAAGTGTCGTTAGCGGAAGTTTTACTGCTGCCAGTATAGCCAACCTCAACATTGATTTCCTTAGTCCACAATGTGTGTTTCCGCAAATGAATCACGTAGATAAGTGGATTGTGATTACCATGTTACCATTCTACTTTTTGGGTGCATTTGTACTCTTGTACATCCTAGGAGAAATCCGTGCACTGATCGTCAATAGAACCGGAAAACTAATACGCATCAAGTACATTGCATTCCGCGAAGAATTCATACGTGAAGATGATGACATACAAACGAAACAAAAGGTCATACAAACAATCAAAGACGTAGTCGAAACATTGTTGACACTATCTATCAATTTATTGATTTGGTGTAGAAACTTTTGCATTTGGTTTATCAAAGAAGGAGCAACGCGCAAACAAATGAGTAACTATCGTAACAAAATTATCAACTCGTATACAGCATTCATCTCCTTTACGTATATTTTCATCATGGGTCAAGCGTCACAAATTTTCGTATGTACAAACCAAGCTGATGGAAAAGCCACACTCAACGCTTCTCCTGATATTGTGTGTTTTGTATGGTATGGTGATTGGCCAAAAATGTTGCCATTGACGATTGTATTGTATGTCATCTTTGGATTGGGAGCCATTCTGTTCTTTATCGCGTTATATGTGTACTCGCGATACTTGCAAACTAGATCGATCGAAATTGCAAAACAAATTCGAATTAGAAGAGTGGAACTTGCAAAACAAGCCATATTCAAGCTACGAAACGGCACAACCGATGAAGAAGAATCTACACAAGACGAAGATGACGAAATTCTAAACAAATTGGAACGAAAAAGTTTACTTTTCAAAGATCGAATCAAATCTTTCAACATGCGATTCAAGTTTATGTTGGCTCGTTTCAAACGCAAATATTTCTACTGGGAAGCAGTCGTTACCGGTCGCAAGTTGCTTATCAGTATTTTGAACACCTTTTTGAAACCAATGTTGGTGGTCGTACTTGCCATTCTAGTCATTATCATCGCATTGCTACTACACATGTTTGCAGTGCCTTTTAGGTACAAATTCCATAACATTATGGAGTATGTGGTACTTTTGTCCATTTTAATTGTATTGTTCTTGGGTTTATTGTTCTTTGTCGATCAATTCCCTACAGCAGGAACTCAACAATTTTGTATTTGGTTGGCGACCATTGTCATCATTTTAAGTACAGTCATTGTGGTGGCTATGATTATTTGGGACTTTTTCACACGCAGAAAAAAGGATCAAATTTTGGTCCATCAAAGAAGACAACAATTAATTGAGCGATTTGGCGTGTTAAGAAAGAAAGAATTAGAAAAAGAGTATAAAAAATTGTTCCCATCAGCATTTAGTACACGTAGTAAACAAGTAGAAAAGGATCAAGATGAAGATTGGCAAGATGATCCAGAATGGATCTTTTCTACAAACTTGTTATTGGATGGTATAGATTGGACTGTAAAATCGAACCCATTGTTGGAAGATCCAACTGCGAATGCAGAGGAAGACTATGCGGGACTAATAGATGTTAGTGATGTAGTACAATTCCAGTTGCCCTTTTATGCTTCGGAACCAAGTATGAGTGAGGAAGGTACATCGCAGACATTGAATGATATTATGGATGATTTGTTTGGTGTTACGAGATTGAAGAAGCAACTAAGCAAGGTAAAAGACGCTGGGCAAAAAATCAAGAGTAAATTTGTGGCATAATGATGCTTGGTTGTTAAAATGTAATGCAACGTGTTACTTGAAGTTATGTGCCGGGTGTGCTGTTAGTGCGAACAAGTTGTACAAATTCCAAACGATGCATCGTTCTATAATTCGTTCGATGATTAGCGATATGTTGGCAACTTGCAAACAATAAATTCTTGCTCTTTGGATAGGCAAGCATTACTGCCTGGTATGTTGCACAAAATAGTTGAAGCTTGGTTGATCTTCAAGACAACCATTAATACATGTCAATGATAGACGACAGCATCAAGCCGGTGCACCAAGATGTACCACTGTCGATACCTGAACTCATTGCTCTACAAAACATCTCAACATGCGCAGAGGCTGAACTCTTTGGAATTTTAGAAAAAAATGAACAGATTCTAGTTAAAATATTATCGGAAAAGAAACAAAAATCATGCTCGTATTGCTCCATCACAAACGCACTACGAAAAATCATATCATCAGGCTACCTACCATTGATTTTAAGCCCTACTATAACATTCTGTAAAACTGTTATGAACAGTAACAATAACGACGCCATTGTTGCGATACTAGAAATTCTACAATCTTTATATGATCGATATACTCCAGATGACTATTCCATACTACCGTTGTTGATTAATCTCGCTCGCATACGCGACGACACTAAAATCAACACCCATCTATTTTTTGGAACTCAAACCCTACAATGTCGAATAAGGAGAAAAGTTTTCGTTGTACTTTGGGTCATATCGCGCAAGAGATTTGACTTGTGGTCGCCATACATGCTTAGTACAATAGAACAAACGCTAAAAGATCGGAAAACCATGCCTTGGCAACAAGTCGAGGCTATAATCTATTCCGTCACTGCATGTTTGTCCATGCTCATACATGCTAGCGACAAAACTGAAACATTAGAGTTTATTGATACTAGTCTGCAAGAAATGTTACGCGAAGAGGAGAATCCAGTTCTCATCACTTCCATTTTGAACGCATTACGTTTTTATCACCCACTTAGAGATGCAACAACGATACAACCTGTAACAAACTATTTCATATCAAGTATCACTAGTCCTCATGAAATACTAAGAAACGCAGCTACGCATCTTTTAGCTGATGTCATATCATCGCTAATACGACTGCATCATGATGCAAAAACTATAAATGAGATACTAGATAAATTCCTGCACGTACTGAACACGTATCAAGTTGATAGTGAGTACTTGCAGGGATTGTTGAGTATACTAGACTATGTCGCAAATGAACATAACGCAAAAGTGTATTGCCAGTACATTGCCAAGATCTCGAAACGTATTTTTGAGATTCTACCTAGTACTAATAACGGTCAAGAATTGATACCGCAGTTGTTGTATCGTATGCTACTTGATCTAATTGAGAGAATCCAACAAGACTGTTTAGAGATTATTGATCCATTCCATTGGCATAGTTTGGATCAAATCGAAGAGTATTTGCACTCGGAAACAGAACCAAATATTCAACTCTATTTTGAATTTACGCTTCGTGTGTTACAATACACGAACGATCCCAAGTACTTGGAACGTATTCAAAATGTGTTTCTGATCGCGTTTTCAGACCTTCATCATGAGCATGGAAATGTTGCGAAACATTTTGCGTATGAAATAGCATCAGTTTTAGCAAAGAGAAAACTGTTAACCAAGTTGGTTCTTGCAGAACAAACAGAAAGAGAATTACTTTTTGATGAACTATTACCAGAAGCTATTTCTGAAATGGATCAAGAAGATATAGAAGAGACAAATACGAGTATATCAAGTGCAGTTGATCTGTTAGGTGTTGCAGTGTTACACTTGGTGGGTCTAAACTATGATTATTATACAACGTTTGAGGAACACTATCTAGAAGATGTGATTCGTATCTTGTATGGAAAAGTTTGTGAATATTTGGAATCTGGAATTAATGGAAGATTGAGAGCAATTCGTTATGCACTGGCGTTAGCAAGAGTTGCGATCTCGTACATAGATCAAGTGTCACCGTTGCTATTCACGTTTTTTGGTGCGTTTTTATGTGAGTCACTACTGGAACTGACAGCAGAAGAGTTGAAAGATGCTGTTAGTGCGTTAGAGAGAATGATGCGTTGGCACTTGGAAGAAGACTACTCTGGTACTGCTAATGTTGTTCATGGCAGTCACAAACTCACCCGAAGAGAATTTGCTGATAGTTTATCCTTGTTTATAGGTGAAGTTATGCATCATTTCCCTGAACTTCATGCTGAAACTAAAGGGTGTAGTGTATTAGTCAAAGTTATGCGAAGAATGTCCTAAGTTTGTAATAAAATTGATTTTGACGCAAAGTTGGTGACACGATGTTCTTGACCCGCAGTGTGAGGGCAAGAGCTGACCGAACGCCATTCCAACAAGTCTTACCAACACTCACAAATGAAACAATTATTGCACAATCACGATTCGCGCGACGAGGGACATCAATTCTGCTATTCGTTATTTTATCACAATTGATCATGTTTTATGTATTTTTATATCCTTCTGCTGCACAATACGCAAATGAACCAAACATCAAAAGAAGCGAAGTACAATCAGGGCCAAACTACCCAACAATAAAACCAATCCAACAACTCGATACAAGTATAGACCACGTGCAACGAGAGAAACGTGTATTTGATCTACTCTACGAGATAGAAAACACACTATTCACATCAGGATCATCAACAGACTCGATTCGACGTGATTTGGGTATCCATTTTAATCACAAGAGTATCACATCCAACACGTACTCAACACTACATTTGAACAAAGCGTTAGATCATTTAATACACCCGAATTCATATCGTGAAAATCAAATATCAAAAAAGAAACTTCAACAACGATTATTAAAAGATAAAAACGATCCACTGCTACAAGAAATGATTGGAAGATTCCGACATGCATCACCAGAAAAAGAACGAAAATTTGTAGTTGATTTTATCCGCAGTTTGGTTGATTTGGACGATGAAGAAGAGTCGTTTCGCGTTGATGACCTACGATCGCAGTACATGAACGAGTTACGAAAAGATCCTAAACGAATGAGATTCTTGCAAGCGTTAGAAAAGAATGCACTTGACAAACCGTTACATGTTTCGGATGTTTTAAATTTGAAACACGTTACGTCGCAATATGTTGACTATTTACATCAGAAAAAGTTTGAACCAATGATTCTGTCAATGAATGAGAAACGGGAACGAGCAATGAGTATGATGGCACAACTATTACATGGAAATGATACCATTCCAACAGTATCGAAAAGTACAGGACATTTGCGAGGAGTCGTGAAAGATTTTTACTACGTGTTAGCTGGGTACCCATCTTGGGCAGTAGAGTGGCAAAGAACTGTAATTTTACCATCAACGAGGAATCAATTGAAGAAAACAATAGATCGATATTTTATAAGAAATGACGAGTTGAGAATAATCATCTTTTTTGGGACATTTTGTGCGCATTGTCGAGGAGATGTTATTCCATTTATACAAGCGATAAAGTCGAATAAGCAAGTAGAATTGGAGGTTATTGCAGTTGATTATCTACAAGACAACGCAGAAGAGAAAGAAAAAACTGTTCACGAAGTTGATATTCATGGTCTACGATCTCATGAAGATATCATTGACGAAACATCGCACGAATACATTCGCCAATACAAGATTGTCAAATTGCCAACGTTTTTGATTGTCAAACATGGAAAAGAAATCGGTAGACTTGAACATCGTGGTGAATCAAGATCATTTGTGTACTCATTTGTATCATTGATGAATTCGTTGACATAGTGTTTATAAGTTATCACGAGCTTTGGAATCCGCCCAAATGGTTACGGGACCTATTGTAAGAGTGGTGGAATGGAATGGACGTACCGTCATTTACGAGTGCGACCTGCATGTACTCGCCAAATGCACCTTCGTGAACTTTATCTGCTTTGTATTGGGTTTTAACATATTGTACAAATTCTGAGAAGAATTGTCGAGCCTTTTCAGGACCCATAGCACTAAAAGTTAGTCGTGTATATAGTACAAACTTGTGAAAGTCGAGTTTGTTTCCCTAATGTATTAGTAGAACGTTTGTCACATACTTTGAATTTGGAATACAATGTAAACTGTGACACTAACAATATTTCATAATCCATATCTTTTAACGACCGTTGCCACCGTTTTTGTTGATCTACGGAATCCCACATGCGTGTATTTAAAATTTTTCTGCAAATATATTCGCTGTCGTCTTTCGTATCACCCTAAAAACTGTTGATACAGTTTGCAAAATGATAATGTACCTCAGAAATGCCAACAAGTACCATAACTCCATTTTTGATTTCTGAAACGAGTTTTCCCTCAACAGAAACAGAGGCACTAATGACACGTTGTATTGTTGCTCTCTTTCAGTCAGTAGGTGAACATGAACACAAACCATGTGAATTTAGCGTGGTTAACCAATTTTTACAATCACTTCTCTGATTTTGCTGCTTCTTTCTCAGCCTCTTTTGGTACTTCTTTTTGCTCTTCTTTGGGTCCCTCCTTTAGCACCTCTTTAGCAGCCTCTTTTGGAGCCTCTTTAGAGGCTGGTACCTTAAAGAACGATAGAACCTCCTTCTTGATACGTTCGTGTACACTCTCAATGCTTCCAGAGGACGGAATATCCAAAACAGTTAATCCATTCTCAGTTAACATTTCAATGGTTGGTAAAGTCTTATCTTTGTATGTCTCCAATCGATTTTGAATTACTTCCGTAATGGAATCGTCATCTCTCCTTGTCAGTGGTCTTTGTGTTACATCATCAAGTTGATCTTGTTTTGGAGGTCTGTATTCAACGTGGTAGGTTCTACCCGATGGAACATCGATCAAACGTCCTTTTAACCGTTTTTTGATTGTATCTTTGTCGCACATTAAATGTAACACAAGCGTTGATTGTTTGCGGAAACCAGTTTCTGAGAACATGTCCATTAATTTCGAACCTTGTTCTCTATTGCGTGGGTACCCTTCTACGATGATGTTATTTGTTTTGACTATTCCTGGGTGTTGAATATCCAAAATGGATTGTGGTGTTGTTTCGGTTGGAGTATCGACTGTCGCATTTGTTTTTTCAGGTGTTTCGTTCTTTTCTGATTCTTCATTCGAAAGTATGCTGACAACTTTTTTGGCCAATAATGTTGCGATCAACTCTTCTGAGGCCAATTCTGCAATGGTAAGAGATCGAGAGTACAAACATACCTCCACGGGCCAATAGTTGTTTGACATCTTCGTTATGTTGTGATTCTTCTCGTAAAGTATCGCCTGCTCCAATAATTGAAAAATCAGTTAAAAATCTAGCTTGTGTGCCCTTTCCTGCTCCCTACACTTGTTAAAATATTTTTCAGTACGTACTGGTGGTCCCATTAAAATCAATAGCTTTGGTGTTGGTTTTTTCGTTGCTGTGGCGTACATTCTCTTGCAATATTTGTATATGTGATTTGAAACAGTTGCTTCAGCATTTGTTATGTTATATTGCGCATGTTTAGAGATCAGTGCTGTAGTACGACTATTGAGCAGCCTGTTCATACTATGTGTGAATAGGAAAATCGATTTGGATCTTCGCTGTCAACTAAGAACAAATACCCAAATACTCGAACGCAAGTAAAGAACAGGGACGTTTTTCAAGAACAACATTAAGCACCTACAGCAAAAACAAGAAAAAACTATGTACTTATTGTAAATTAAACATTTTTTGACCGTTACTTTTTGGCGGGCAACAATGACAGACTCACAGATGATAGACCCAATTGAACACCTCTTGTCACGGATGCAGATTGATAGTATCATCAAAGAAGCACATAAGAAACCAATTGTCGATGTACGCATTCACACAAACAGCAACTCATTTCACATAGGTCTCCATGAACAGAGCAAAGGGATTGGAAAATTTGATGGTTACTGCTGCAGACACTGAAGTTAGTATTTATGATAACAATCACTGCGATGGGCACATGGATTTAATGGCACACTTTGTTAACCAAAGAAAAGGATACACAGAACGCAAAGATTGGGCATCAGTAATATATTTGAACATGTTAACAACATACTAGGTAACAGGAGTTTGTTGGATTGGTGATGGAAAACAAGTTGCAGCTGCAGACGAGCATGGAACAGTTAGCATTGTTTCTATTATCGATTCACGCGTTATTGCACAATACGCTGGGCACAATCAAACCCACATAGATAATATCAGTTGCTTTGGAGGGTCAAAGTATGTTGTATCTACATCCAAAGATCCAAACAAGAAGAGTGGATCAATAGTAAGAATATGGAACACTACAGACCACTCATCGTTTGCTATAATACATATTGGAGCCAGAGTTCAAACTACTGTACGTCATATTAGATCGTTTCTAACCTTGTACAGCTTTACGATTCTGAAAATAAGATTTTGATATGTGGAGATAGCGACGGTCACGTAATGTACGTATCTTTAGAGTCAGATTCGCAACAAGATGTAGTTGTATTCTACAAGAATCCACTAAACCAAGCAATCGTCTCCATCAAACCTGTATCGTCAACAAAATCGTCCATGAAGTTAATCATTCAAACAAGACAAGATTTATTCTTGTTGGAAGTATCCATTAACGGACTAGTTGCCAACGCACGAGTTACCAGCTCATTAGCTCTTGGTGGAAAGTCAAATGGATGTGGATATGATTTCTACGCAGATCCATCAACACCAGAAACCATTTACATTGCATACGGAAACCATGATGCAGAAGTGATAATAACCAAATGGACGGTAGGAGAGTTTGGCAAAGCTGCCAAGGAAATCAAGAAATTGACACCTCCAACAAACAGAAGGTTGCCAATCATCAAGGGTGTCGCTCTTTCTAGTGATTGCAAGAGTTTAATGGCAGTCGGTGACGATGGTGTAATTTGGAGATTTGTAGAAGGTGATGAAAAGAAGAAAGAAATCGTAGAAGAAACAGCAGAACCAACAGAACAAACAATGTCTGAAAATCAACAAGAACAAACTGATTAAAACTACATTTATTGACTACCGCTGGCAATTGAGTGGAATTTTGCGTTATCTGGAGCTACGTAGTTCTTGCTGTAACGATTGCAGTTTGCTACAAATTCTCCAACACCTGACAAGTAGTTGACCTTCTCGTTGTGTGGTAGGTTGTTGTCACTTGTGTATTTCTTCAAGTGCTTGTTGGCCTCAACCAAATTGTAGTGAGGAATAATTGGGAACAAATGGTGAACAACATGGGTTCCAATGTTGTGTGTAACGTCGTCTAGAAGTTTACCATAGGTTCTGTCAGTTGTGTTCTCTAATTGACCACGAGCATAGTTCCATTCACTTGGAGCCAACCACTTGGTATCTTCACTAGCATGATGCAAAAAGGTGACAATGACCAACCAACTGGCAAATACAAACCATGGACCAAAGTACATGTTGAAAACAGCGCTTACGCCACCGTCAAAAAAGAAACAACAGTAGACTAATGACAAGAAAACAGCAACTGTGAAAAGTACACTGCTGATTGCCATGCCAATACGCTTGCTCCACATGGGATCAAATGGGTTAAAGTGACTGTGAACAGTCTCTTTTCCTGGAGTAAAGTTCTTTTCATAGTTTGTTCCAGCATAACCCAAGAACAAGTATGCAGCCCATCCGAAACCGAATAGGAAATAGTTGTTGATGAACGCCTTTCCATTGGCACCCAACTTTTCAGAATCTTTTTCACGAATAGGGTAAAAGATTTCATCTACATCCATGTTGCCGGTGTTTTTGTGATGGTGTTGATGTGACATTTTCCATGGGTAGTATGGTACTAGGATCAAACCGTGTACAATAGTGCCAACAACATCATTTAGTACTCCACTGCGTGAAAAACTTCCATGACCACAGTCGTGTCCTACAGTGAACATACCCCAGAAGACTGTTCCTTGTGCAAACCAGTATGCAACTGTTATGGCTAGCGTGAGAATTGGATTTGTGATGAAACGAAGAGCTAATAGGTAGAGAGCTACGAGTGAAAATGCGAATACGTAATCACGACCGGCATAGTACAACGACAACTTTGTGTCTGACTTGTACAAGTGTGCTGGGATGCTCTTCTTGATCTCACCCAAGTCCATGTTCACGTGTGAGATTTGTTTGTGAATTTGCTGGTTTACCAGTGGCAAATTGAAGCCGTTACAGCTAGATGCGGTGACGCGTGACAAGTGTAAACAGCATAAGAACACGGTACATGCGTTATCTCATGTTTATGCTTTGCGACTCGCGATAATTTTATTATTTACGTTCATAGATTGAATCAATTGTATGACTAATGTTACATAAATATAATTTACGACTAAAGATTTGCTCTTAGTAACTCTATGCTACTAATGTTCTCAATCTCTTTGGCACCACCTTCTACCATAAACCATTTTGAAAAATTACCCAATTCATCCTGCAACGATTTCACATTTCCAAGTCTTCTTGCTCGCTTCACAATCTTTTGACACGTTCTGATCACCTCTAGTTTGACAACATCCAAATTTCGTTTCAACACACGACCTTCTTCGCCATCACTACTATAGCGATCGATATCATTCGCTACACTAAGTAACATGAGTCTAGTACGATCTAGTTCTATTCTTGAACGAGTAAGGTCATGATAGTGCAAGTGCGGATTACTTGTCTTGATTTTTACATTTCTACAAAACACGCGGAATAGTTCATCACTTTGAGCGAGTAATCTACAATACCATGCAAATTGCAACACAAGTACATTCGGTGATGACACTTCATCAGCTACTTGTACGTTCTGTAGATCTATCGCTAAACCTGATACTGTGATTCCTGGTGCATCTATAGCGACTAGAAAGTGTGTATGTACATTCTTAGGAACAAGTAAGTACTTGTGTTGTTCACTGATTGGTGTAATGGCGTGTACTTGACCACTAACTAAATAGGTGATATCAGTACTCGTTTGGTCAGCATCAGGTTCTTTTGCTTGATAGAACGTCATATCCGAATGCGACTCTAATAACGTCAACAATAGTTTGAATTTCCCTTCCAACATGGGTTGTAACAAATCGACTCGTTGTTTCTCCGTTCCTAATGAACGTAACATCATCATGGTTGCTATATCCCATGGTTGACAATTCATAATTTGCATTGCCAAATCGCTTCTGCTAACCACTTCCATGAGTAATGCAAATTCAATGGTATTGATCGAACCTATATCTTCTCTCTTGTATGTTAGGAATGTTTTCACGTTTTCGTGCCTTGTTCGAACGTGTAACCAAAAGTTGTGTAAGTTCAATGATTTTGCTTTTTGTTGCAATTGTTCGACTACTAGTGAATGTGTTGATGTATTTTGGTATACATGTTCGTTTGGAAAGATGTATTCGTTCATAAATGACCATAAACGATTATATAATTGTACAAATGATACATTTCGTGTATCTATGTCAGGTATTCGTGATAGCAAATGTTCTCTATCGAGAGAACGTGACAGTGGTGTTTCTTCCTCTTTTGATACATTATTTACACTTTTCCAACCTAGTGCTGCTCCTATGCGTGCCTAATTTGTAAAAATAATCAACACGACTTACTGATATGGCTAGAGATTTTTCAGAACGAATATAATACGGAACACTTGATGGAGGATCATTGAACGACATTGGGTTGTTTCCAGAAAGCATAACTTGGTACTGCATAACTTGTGCATGAGAGACACCCTTAGCAAACGCCAACGCGATATAAAAGTTCCAGTTCTTGATAACTCCTCTTCCTGTCTTTTTACAATACGCACTCACAAACTCTTTCTCGCTAGGTATACCCAGATTAGTCAAATTGATGCCATGTAATCCTTTCAAAGGCCAATACTCTTGCGTGGTATGATATGCCAAGCACGAATACGATAGATCATATAACGCTGATCCAAGTGTTGACATTTCCCAATCTAAAACGGCTACAATTCTAGGTTCAGTTTCGTGGAACACAATGTTTGACAATCGAAAATCTCCATGTACGACATGTAAATCGTGTTTTGTTTCTACCTTGCGTAGTTCAGCCACTTTAGTTTGTAACCATTTCAGTAATCGTTCTTCATCAGGAATGACAAACGACTCGTGTGCCTCTTCTAGCGTTTTGTACAGTTGTTGCAGCCTATCAATTTGTCTTTGACAAAACGCGAGTTCGTGATCAACGCCTTTATCCGATTGCGTTCGACCAAAGTCACTCAAACCTAACGCTTGATAGTCCAGTTTATGTAGTCTCGCTATCATATCGTTATGCGCTTCATAGATAGCAAAACGTTCAATTGGATTGATATTGGGTAACGCTGGGTCATGAAAGATTCTACCACTAACGTATTTCATTATGTAAAATGGGGTGCCGACTACACTGGAATCTAAACATAAGCAATATACTTTAGGTACTGGTATGTTTGACTTTTCTTTGAGCGTTTTCATGATACGATACTCTCGCTCGATCGCATGAGTAGATTGATCCATGCGTACAGCATTTGTTTTGGTAACATTTATCTGTGGCTTTTTGCGTAGTACGAATTCGCGATCTTCAGCATCTCGAATGTAAAATGTTGGATTGCTCTGCGAGTTAACAAACGCACGTATTTGAGTGATCTCTCCACAAAATCCATCTACGTTATCCATCATGTATCTAGATATCGCGGAAATGTCAATTTGTTGTTCTTTTGGTAGGTCTTGCATTTTCATTGTTCCTTGTATCAGCGCTTTGTCGCTCGTCCACTCTATTTCTCTTTTCACTTTGTCAAGATTTTGTTTCTTTTTACCACCGTAGTTGATGTGAAACCGATCCGGAGCTATTTGCGTGACAATATTGATATAATTTTCCATTGCTTCAGTTTTGGACATTCCGTTACAAGCACGCCACGCATAATACTTTGCTCGCCCTCTAACATCGAAAACTGATGGTATTTGTGTTTTGTTGTCTTTTAGTGGACCTTGTGTAGCTTGTTTATAAAATGAATACAACTCGAGTTGTTGCTCATTTGTTGTGCTATGCGTTTTCGTTTTTGCTATCTCTACAGCACGTCTAAAATTTTCTTTTAACCGTTCGACGTCATTGTTTGGTTTGACATTAGGTGCATGAACCTCTTCTGTTGTGGTCATTGCCAAGTTTGCCAAAATTACAAAACATTAGTCGTGGATCAAACACTTTGTTTCTCCTCATAATACGTCCTATCAATAATTTATTGCAGTATTATGTATCAAAATATTATAGCTAGAATTTCTAATTCAATTCTCGCTGCTAATTGTACAAATTGTTTCTGTTTCTCGACATTTTGGAAAGCATAAGTATCCTAAACGACTCTGTAACACGCATCCTTGCTCACTTATCTTGATCATAAACAACTCATTCCATCCACATACTTTATCTCGAAGCGTTATCCTCCCATCTCCAAGCACCGATACAATCCATGAACTGCCGTGTACACGAATATATACAACATCTATTCCAACATAAATCAAGTCAAATAAAGTAGCTTCTGATCTATTGGTCACACACTTGGTACTTGATAGCAATTTGTTCGGTATCACTTTAAAGTATTGGTTCTGATGCCCAAGATAGATCTTAAAGATGCTCTTAGCGTACTCCATGCCTTGATTGACGGGTATTTCTTGTATTTTTCTAGTTGTACTATCACGTTCATCAGGATACTCAATTATTGCATCTGTAAAGGTTGCAACTGTAAAAGCATCATACCTTGCCTTGACACGTCGCATGAATAGATCAAATTTGTCGTTCTCTTTCATCCATTCGAGTAGTATCTCACAAGTACCACCACATAGCGCTAATACAGTTGTAATTTTACCGTCCCAGGTCATAGTGGTATGCACACGCTCATCTTTTACTCTATAAGACTCTAATATGCCAAATTCTGTTTGCATACCATGAACACGAGCCATACTATTATACCACGCTAGTGCTTTAGGTTCATCTACCATGAATAATGGAAATGATGCATAAGGTGCCGAAAAGATCATATCTTTGAGTGCATGCTCTACCATCGTTTTGGAGTGGTCTCTATGTGATAAAGAATCAATACCAAATGGAAGTACTACTTCCTTTTCATCGTTAAACACATTTGCCGTTGCAAATAATCCACGATATTCCCAATTCTTAGAGTGATGCGTTCTAGCAATCTCATTATTCGTGTACAGCAGTTTGTACTTTTCATACTGTAAATATGGCAACACAATCACTTTCCACTGTTCATGTGATGAGAAAAAAGATCCTCTTTCCACTGTAATTTTGTTCTCCTTATCGATAGGAAATCTAGCGATAAATTCTGATGTATATCGCTTGATATCGTTCCAATACAAATCACAAATATTTGTTGATTTGGTCCACGTTCCACACATGTCCAAAAACATAATCATGAGTTCACCTTCGTATGGATCCGATAGTATCGACTCTTTTTCTGTACTTTCGTACAGGTAGGTTGCAGTTTTGTAGTTCTTGGGTTCTATTGGAGCAGTGTCCGAAAGTACTAAACTGCGTTCTCGTACTCTATCGTTTGAAACAAAAATAGTTTGTACAGAGTGTATCATTCGATTGACTACATTCGTGCATATTTCTAGTACATTCTGGTTTACATTTGGTACTTTTTTCAACGCTTGTAGACAGGCGATCGTGCTCCAAACATATTGTCCATTATCTAATGCTGGTAATGATATTGTTCCATCTTTCTCTCGTGCAGGTACCATTTGTCCATTTACATCTACTTCGACCCACGGTAGAAATCCTCCGCATGCTGGATACGTTGCATCAAAACGTTTATATTCGATCAACTTTTTTTCTAGCATATCTACACATGTCTGTACTGCATTGTCCAGGATTATTTTGTCATCCATTTGGCTGATATTGTTCATTTTGTGGGAAAGAAGTGTAAGTTGTGCGAATTGATTTCCCGACAACGCACTCGCAATTAGTCCAAGATGCAACGATTCTTTACTTGGTGCGGTCCAAGTTCGTAATTTTTTATCGCCATAGTTGTAGCCATCGTACGTAATACACGTGTTTGGATGAGAACCAATATATGGAGCAACAAATTTACCCTCCCAGTAACAAATAAGCGATTTGTATAGCTGGCATGTAACAGGATTACCGAGAAAGTCGACTTGTGAAAAGTATTGTGCAAAATCGAAGGTGTTTGGTATGGCTAGAGACACAGACATGCTTGTTTGCTTGCGATTACAACCTTTTATTATTTCTTAAAGTCACTATGTTCTTTCTATTATTCTCTTCTTATCTACTCCCATTTGTGCTAAATCTCTTTCAGTATCGGTTATCATGGGTAATGGCCCACAAATATAAAACAATCCTTCTTTTATCATAGCATCGTCACAGTAAGCTGAAAGGTTAATATTAAGCGCTACAACATACTCTTTAGTGTTTCTATCGTAATTCGTTCGTTACTAAAATTTGGATCACCCTCTACTGGTTCATCAGTTATAAAAAATTTAACACGGAACTGCTTTGATACCATTCTCATGATATCTTCATAGAATATCAGATCTTCACGATAACGAGCAGAGTACAACAATACAACTTCTACATTAACATTATTCTCGAAAATATAGTTCATCATCGACATTAACGGTGTTATACTATTGAAGTTAGTTCAATAGTTTTTTACATACCCTATGCCACCAGCTATAAGTGTAATTCGATCTGCTAGACCTTGAACAAAATAAAAATCGCCTAATGGTCCAAAAACGTCAACACGGTCGCCTACATTGAGAGAATCATGGATATATCTTGTTGAATTAGAGTTGTATGTCATTATTTGTACCTTGATATTGGATGATAGGTCTTTTTGATTGCTAAATGTAATTTTTTCTCGTTGTGACCCGGTGCGGACGTAATAGAAAAACCTGCCACGTGATCTTTACCAGTGTCCCTATCTATATGATGGAAATCAAGCCATTGTCCAGGTAGATATGTAAAATCCGGTGTTTCGCTGACATCTAATTCTAATCCTCGTACATTTGGTACGGGCTCAGTTATCTTTGTTATCAAAGGTCGAAATTTCTGTGCTGTAGGTTTTGTATGTTTGTAGCGAAAGTGTGAGTATGTCCTCCGCAAGTGTGACCGCATCGTTAACATGTTTGCATCCTCTAAAGCATATCTAAGTTGTAAGAGGACACCAATCAAAATGAGCAAACTTGACAAGCTTATTTTAGCTTGATCAACCAATACTTTATTATTTGCAAAATGGAGAGCACTACCTCATGTAAATCGCACGAAGACAGCTGGGCAAAAGCCTGGAGACCACTTCCATTCGCTTCTGAAAGCGAGAAAAAAGAATTCAAGGTGTTACCGTTCGAAATTGATCAAAAACAAAAAGAAGAGTTTGATAAGCGCGGATACATTAGAGGACCTAAAATCTTGAGTGATGAACACTTAACCTACCTCAGAAGCGAATTCGAAAGAATTATGAAAGGCGAGATTGACAAAGATGCAGGCGCAGTACCTTATGAGTACGATTATTGGCGCAAAATTGTCGAAAAACACCACAACAACTCTACTCAAGTTAGAAAAATCAACAACGCATGGTGGATCAACAGTGCCGTTCGCAATATAATCCTGCAAGAAAATAATCCAATCGGCAAGGCTGCTGCTACACTATTGGGCACACCAGAGATTAGATTATGGCATGATCAAGCCATCTGGAAGCCATCATCCACTGTAGAAGACAAAAGCGGTAATATCGGGTGGCATCAAGACTATGGTTTCTGGAAGTGTTCCAACACACCAAACATGCTCACCGCATGGATTCCATTGCAAGATGTTGATATGACAAACGGTGCTATGCGTACTATTGTTGGCTCTCACAAGTGGGGACTTCAAGAAGATAGCGCTACTTTCTTCAATACCGACATGGATAGTCTGCAGGAACGTTTTTCCGCTGACAAAGAGTGGATTGACGAACCATGCACGATGCCAGCTGGTCACATTGTATTCCATCATGCGTTGACTTTCCATGGATCAGGTGCGAATACTTCTGGTGCTCCAAGACTTGCCTTAGCTGTACATATGATGCCTCAAGATTGTGGATTGAAAACTGGACAAGGATGGCATCACAATATCAAAGATATTGGTCCATTTGCAAAAGATGGTGATTTGTTTGATGGTCCTTGTTTCCCAGTCATGTTCAAAGAGCAATAAATTCTTGTAACATTTATTCCTAGTTGAGCAACACTAAACTATGATGCTGTGCGAGTTATGTGCACGTGAAGCTGACACTAACGAAGACATTTACTATCCACCAATACAAAACACCATAAATAACTCGTTGTTCGTGGTGTCTACGGACAAATACAAAGCATCTTTATGTGATAAGTGTATTGAAGCAATATCACGCACTCAATGCGAAAAAACATTGTCGTATTTCGAAAGCAGAACTTACACACAATTCAATGGAGACTATTCGCCTTTTAATCAAGACGTACTGGGCAATATTATTTCTTACCTGCCTATGCCTTCGTGTTTTATGAATTTTATTCTCGTTTGCCAAGCGTGGAGAAGCGTTGTATGCGAATCGCTATTTCCAGTGACAAACTTGAGTATGACACTTCATGGTCCTAATAGATCCGAGTACGGCGACAAAGTATTTAGTGCATTGTTGTTAAACGTGGCACTGTTAGCCGGACCAGAGTACTTTCGCCGTCTGACAAAGATAGAGTCTAATATGCCAATGTCGAAAACAGTGTTCAAGTTCTTTTCAGAGATGCTAAAGTTATGCACACCAACTTTAGACTCTGTAGATTTTACTATTGAAGGGAAGTATATTCACGAAGATCATGTAGCGGTAATGGAACTACCAGGTTTATCATCCTGTAGAACTCTACGCTGTACCTATTACGCTCCAGTACAGTTCGACAAAATGTTCCCACATTTGAGACACTTGAAACTCACGAATGACCTCCCTACAAAATCAAAAGACAAGTATGTAGATTTTTCATCTCTTTTGTCGTTGAAATTGGAGTCGTTATGTCTTTGTGGATTCAAGTTAGGTTCCCAACTCGACTGCTATATACCATCATTGAACTCTTTGTCCATTATCAACTGTACGGTGACTGAACCAGAGATAGTTAACATGATCAACTCGATAGCATCAACCTGTCGGCGTCTAACTATCAAAGTACTAAAAGTACCAATGCACAACTTGTATGACATAGTTGCAGATCGAATGGGAAAGTGTGTACAACACCTTAGTTTAGTACAACTTGACGCTCAAAAGCCGACGTTACAGCATGGAGGTATGCAATGGAGCACACTACAAAAGTTTTTCAAACTTCACTACCTGCATATATCACACTTTTGTGATGATGACATACCAAAGGGTATACTACCAACTATAAAGTCTATCACACTCGATCAACATGAAATTTCAAACGTGAACAAGATTATTAGTTATTTGAAACCAACAACGTTCATCGCACCATGCGCAATAGTCACGTTGAAGGCATCAAAATCACTGAGACATGTTCAGAAACTGAAACTTGCCTATAATGACCAAAACATTTGTCGATTGTTGCAACATATGCCACATATTCGTAGCTTCTCAATGCTACCTGACACTGAGGTGCTAGAATTGATAGATGAGGACATACCGGCAATTCTGAAAGCAATTGCGAATTGCCATCATTTGCAACTATTTGAACTTGGTGTCATCTTTCCAGTAGCATTAGTTCCACAGCTAGAAATAGTGATTGCTGAGCATCCGTCGTTGACAAGAGTTTCATTCTATTGTAACAAAGACTCAGTGCTCGAACTCAATACGATTGCATACAAGCTACGCGAAAAGTGTACTTTGGATGTAAAACTCCAAGGTAATGACTTTCAAACAGCAGTAGCATACTCTCCACCGCTACCAAACACCACTACCGTCGTGCCAAGGCTACTCTCCAACAATGATACCAGTACAGTTAGTATATCGCTTATTAGTTTACATGGTTGGGTTGCTAGTTGTAATCTCACTATAGAATACAGAATAAGAGTTGGTTCTTATACAATTTGGGGTCCAATGTATACGACCATCATACCAAGCTCAGGAACATACAACTTGCATCTGATGTCAATCCAAGTATGTGATCTACCAGAGAATAGTTCTTTGTTCATCCAACCACGCTATGAAAGTATGACTGGAGATTTTTCTGGGCACATACCAATCTTTGATAGTAACGGTGTTTTGCAAACAAAAGAGAGCACGACACTATTGAAAATAGATGAAGAATATTCAAATGACATAAATCTTTACGTTACTGTTGGGTTTACCGTCAAAGAACCTGTACAGTTTGCAAAACGTGATGATATTGAATTACTACAAGAGTACGAACGAGATCAACTAGAAACGTATCACATCAATAAGCAATGGGTGAATCGTAAGAGTGAGAACATTCACGTCGTGTTGAAACATACACCGTGTCAATTCCAATCTGCTGTTGACCAAGTTCGCGAAATGGTCTCTGAAATTACATTCACACATCCACTAGAAGCTGTGCAGTTTCTCTCACCAGATAACCATGATCAATTCATTAGAAACTACGCCGTTAGTGCGTTAGAGTTTGCTACAAACGAAGATATAGAATCTATTCTCGCCGAGTTCGTTCATGCATTGGAAGATGAGTTATACGACGATTCCCATCTATCAAACTTTATTCTCACAAGATCCCAATCAAGTGAAAGCATTCGCAAACGATTGTTATCTTTGATATGGTTTGCAAGAGAACAACCACGTTTCAAGTCCATGTATCAACAATTGCAAGGCACCTGTGATTCTGGAATAGTACCACAACTCCTTTGTATAATACACGATATCAACGAAACACGTAGAGGAGAGAACATATCGATAGACATGGAAAAATATGCAATACCATTGATTATACGATTACCATTCGATGACTACGAGTATGAAGAAATGATTATTGTGGAGAAAGATAGAAATCGTGGTGGTGCCTTTTTGAAACTACAGTTCAATGGAGAACAAGGTGAATCAACGTATTTTATTATACCATACAACAAAACTGACGAGCTTGCTGACCAGTTAGTGAATATGGTGTCGAAAATGTGGAGCAACGCTGGTCTTCCATTTATCACTCAGAACTTTGTACCAATACGAGTCTCGCATCGGTACTGCATGGTGAAAGCGTTACCTGATAGCGTACCTATTTCAAAAGTATCTAGAGATGTTAAAAGTATGTTACAACCTGATTACTTGGCAAAATACTTGCAAGAACACAACACAAACTATGAAGAAGCGCAGAAACGCTTCATGTACTCTTTCGTTCCATATAGTCTACTCTGTTATGTTTTCAATATACAAGATCGACACAATGATAATATTCACTTGCGTAAGAATGGCGAACTCTTTCATACAGGATTCAAGGACTTGGTATATGAACGTAAAAAGTTTGGTATCAAGAGGGAACGGCCACCATTTGTGTTTAATGATCAGATGCAGTATATTTGTACGGATCATGATGAGATCGCTAGGTTAATGGATATAGCGTTGAATGTATTGCGAGAAAACAAAAAAGTATTGATTGCTATTCTTTCGAGGTTGTATGGAGAAGATGCCAGTAATCTGTTGGAAAGTAGATTAGAAGGTGGTATTTCAGCTAGTGACTTGTTACGTCAAAGTATAGATCATACTCGCAACGCAAACAGGAATTTGTTTTTCTTGCTAAACCATCAATAAGTTTAGAGAATCAGACAAGAACGAATAGCCTTCTAGAACTGCTTCAAATGGTTGTATGTTTTTCTTTAATTCGCGTAGTTTCCTAGTTATGTACAATAAGATTATGCGTCTAGCATCAGTAGCGTCGAGACAATGTAAATCATTCTCATGTCATTGCCTTTGAATTGCTCTAGAATATCCAAATACCACGTGCGAGAGCCACCTGACCCAGGTTTGAAGAAAGAACCATACAATGTTCCATTTCTACTTCCTGCACCAGCTATTGTGTAATTTTGACCTGTCTCTACAGTTGAGTTCGTTAACGTAGTAATGGTAGCGTAAGCAGAGCCGATGTAGTCGAACAGTAAAACTGAAGATGTTGTTTCGTTAACCGCGTGCGTTCTCGAGTCGTCAAGGCCACCAACTCTGTTACCAGCGCAATCGTGTACATTGACATTATCATATCCACGAGCAAAAACACCTGTACTAATTGCTAATGTACCGTCTTTGTCCATTACATCAACATTTAGAAGTTTTCCAGTTGATGAATATCCAATCGTAACTAATACTTGCTCTGTAGTAGCTGGTGTTACATATATTTTTGCAAACGTAGTATCATGACGTAGTTTATATTGACCAGGTTTTTGAGCGTCTCCAAGTACCGCACAACCTTTCGCTAACGAATAAAATATTATCCCAAATAAAACCCCCAATGTAATCGCAATAGCTAACACGAATATTAACAAAACAAATATTGGAAAGATAAAACGTCTACTATTCGATTCACCTTTACCATAGCAATCACATGTGCAAAGTGGTGTCTTTGTGCTCATCTTTTGTTTATTACTTATTTTAGAAAAGAACTCTTTTGGTTGTTGGAACTCGAAACCACCCTTCTTGGAAACTGTAAATTTTATTTTACAAGCTCGTCTAACCAGTCATCAAAGTTTTCTTCCTTGGCTACCACTGGTTTGGCTTGTGGCTTCTCTTTTTCAAAATGTAGTACAGCAGGTGCAACGTATGGAGCAACAGGCGCAGACGTTTCTTCTACTCGTGGATTGATACTAACCTTTTCCAACTCGGCTAAAAATTCCATATCTTCCTCCTCTTTTGTTTCTTTGATTGTTGATTTATGAATAGTTGGTTTTTTCTCTGCCATTTGTGGTGTGAATTTGATTGGTTTTGTGGCTGGTTTCTGGACCTTCTCTTCCACTTGTTTTGGTTTTTGTATTTGTACAGGTGTAGTAGTTTCTTCTTCATCACTGTCGCTTACATATTCTTGTACTTTTTCTGTGACTATTTCTTTTCTTCCGTCTTTATACATAGTTAATGGTTCAAATACTTCTGTAGATGGTATTGATGATTCGACTGCGACTTGCGATGCTGGAGCAGTGCTTATTTGTAGAACAGGATCAAGTTTGTCACTGTGTTGCTCTAAATGAAGCCTATGCTCGACTGATAGGTGACTAATATCATCATATAGTTGAAATGCATCAATAGATAAAACACTGTCGACAGGTTCTTGGTCGACAACGTCCCATTCGCGTTCCCAAGGTTTTTTCGCGTACGCTGCACCACTGCCCGCATCTGACAGTAGTGTTGAAATTGTTTGCATTTGTTGTTCTCTTTGTTTTTGCATAGACGAGGCTGTATCCTCCTCATCGGATTCTTCGTCAGAATAACCTTCTTCGAAACGATACGCGTTACTTTCTATTTCTCTTCGTCCGTAATCGCGATGATCTTCGACTTCATCTGTTCGTGTCGTGAATGTTCCAGGTCGCCGTGTGAATGCGCCTCGCGATGGAACAAAACCTTGCCCAGTCGATGCAAAATGTTTACCACCATAATTTTTTCTGTGGTTTTGATGGTTCTTATTCTTTGTGTGCCTCTTTGACGGCTTCGCTTTTTGCTCAGACATGTTTGACAAATTACAAAGAAGCAAAGTCGAGGTTTATTCTTTCTTTCCAGCCAAGAAGTGAGGCAATTGTACAGTTTGACCATTGTAGGTTTCTAACCCTTCACCATCATATGTAATGGTTGAGCAAATTTCAAATAGACCTTCACCAGCGAGTTTACCACCTGCTTGCTCGAAAAGCTTCTTATGATGTTGAGATAAACTTTCTCTGCAAGTAATGGCATTGTCATTTTTCGCGCTAATGTCATTCTTGAGTGCTGCAAACTCTTCTTCACGGGGAACTTCCAACAAAGCAACGCGTTTGGCAAATGGAACAACATCAAAGTTGAAAAGCTCCAGTTTGATAGCATCTCTAAAATCTATGTCACCTTTCTCGGTGGCAGCACGAATCTTTTTCTTGGCAATGTGGTATTCATCGTGATTAGCCATGATCTCCGCACAATCGACTAAAAAATCTACAGTATACAAGAAATTGGCAATATTTCCTGCATTGAAGGCTAAACGATTCGTATTTGGATCAATGGCGAGTGATAGTTCCTCTGGAATTTCGGAATACTCAACTACGTTATTCTTTCCATCTTTTAAGGCGAAAACTCCCACTGCCTCACGAGCATCACGTTTCGCGACGACTTTGGATCCAAAATCAACATTGTTTTCGATACAATATCCAACAAATGTGGGATCGGCAACTTTAACCAAAATATTATCAACGCAATATGAGTGAACGAATCTAATGGTTAGAAAGCGATAAACAATTAACATACTGAACATTGTTGTCTTGCATGTGCTTCAAAACACCTTCTCTCTTCAAGGAAGTATAGAGGCCTCCATTTCCGTTTGGCGCCAACGCAACGCTCGACTTTGTCTCCAATAGAATCTTTCCATCTGGGTCAGACATGCATGGTAAACTTTCTTGGTTGAAAAAGATGACAGTTTTTGGATCTAGTCCATAATAGTTGTGTTTTTTGAAGTAGTCTTCCGAGATTTCGTTTGTAGCGTCACTTGTCATGATATACCATTGAATAACTGGGTTTGAATCTGGGTATTTTGCTTTTGCGATCTGTAATAGTTTTTTGATACGTTCACCTTGTAATTGATACAAGGTTTTTCCGCTTAGTAGCTCCATATCAAACATGCCCTTCGGTAGGGTTGATTTTAATCTTTTTTTGTTAGTTTACACTATTATTTCGTACCTAGTACCTTGTCCTCCAGCTAATAGCAGTACAGCGACTTTACCTTCTGCGATATTCTTTAATCCGAGATCGTACCATTGCTGTTTTTTGTCTGACGTCCTCAAAATGGCAATCTTTTCGATAGGGAATGGTTTTATGTCTTTTGAATTTTGTTTTGTGCTAATAGATTGTTTGAAAATGTCGTTCAAGTGTGATAGCGATTTAACGGGTAGTGTTTCTAATTGATCTAGTAGCTGCTCACGTTCTTGTTGGTTCAAATCGTCCCAAAATTGAAAAACTTGAGACTGCCCAGCTTGAGTAAAAGTTTCCACCAATTTCTTATGTCGTTCCTCCACTGTTGATGGCATGAGTTCTTTTAAATTGTAATACGTGTTTTAATTGTAATCCTGAGCCAACCTGTTTCACACGCTCCGAATTTGAACTTCAAAGTTTTGACATAGATGCCACCAAAGAGAAAGTTTATTGATAAGAAGAATGCGGTAACGTTCCGCCTAGTTAACAAGGGAGGAGCACAAGACGACCAAAAAGAAAAGGTTTGGCATGTAGTAAAATCAGGTCGTGTACGTTCACAAAAACCATTTTCTAATCTGTTAGCGAGGCAAAAATGCAAAGCAAATCGAAAAAATCAAAAAAGAACTTCCACCAGGCACAGTTATGACTGGTAAGGAATTAAGCGACGATGAAGATTACGATGATGAAGACTACAACGAAGAAGATTACACATACCGCGATGAAGAACACATAGAAGACCCAGATTACATTTATGGTTTGGAAGGTTTCACTGATAAGGAAATCGCAGATATCAAACGCAGAACAGTTGATGGTTTGTTTCCAGATGATGGATACGACTATTCACGTCACGTAAGAGACCGTGGTGAAGGAGAGGTGATCAACGCTTTGGAAGTTGCAGCAGTCGCACAACTCGGAGATGAACTAACAGAAGTATACAAACCACCAGTACTAAAAACTGACGCTCGAACATATGATATCGACGGAAATGTGATAGAAGCAACTGTACAAGAGGACTCTGAAGACGAAGATGTTGAAATAATCGAAGACGAGAACGGTGACATGTTCGAAGACTTCTTGAAAGAGTTGGATGGCGATAAGAACGAATACCCAGACGATGATGACGAGTACGATGACGATGAAGAGTACTATTCTGACGAAGACACAAAAACACAAGGTTCAATCTATTCCACGAAACGTGAAGTTCAACAACAAATTGATGACGAGTTTGACAAACTAATGGCAGACGAATACACCTATGATAAAATCGGAGAACTAGATGGACCAGAATCACAAGGTGTGGTCAAAATCAAGGACATTCATGGAGTGGTTGATTCATTCTTGGACAGTACCAAAACTCGTTTCGATAACTTGTTAATCCAAGATTACTACGACGATGGTGAGGTAGATATGCCATCAGATAGAGAATTGAAAAGTCAAGATGTACCAGAAGGAATGTATTTGTTAACACAAGAGGAAAGACTTTTCGGAAGAAATGACGTTACTAGAGAGGAAGTCCTAGATTTGACAAAAAAGTTGTTGGAACTCAAACGTCAAAAGAAACGTGAACAAGGTCTAGATAGCGATGACGAATCAGATGAAGAATATGAAGAGATTGAAATGCCACAAGAACAAAAATGGGATTGTGAGTCAATCATTAGTACATATTCAAACTTGGAAAATCACCCCAAGATGATCATCGAAAAGCGAAAAGTCAAACTTTCGGCTAAGACTGGTATTCCACTCGGTGTTTTGGAAGAAAAGAAGAAACCAGAAGAAGAAACTGACGAACAAGATTTGTCGGAAAACATGGGAGTTGCCAGAGGTAAAGACGAAACACCAGATGAAAAGAAGGAACGTAAAAAGTTTGTCAAGATGTATAAAAAGATGATGAGAGAACAAAAGAAATCACTAAAGGATGCATACAAGAACGAAGAAATTCGTCAAGGAAAGGTGTTGGCGCAGCCACATGCTAGACAAAAGGTTGTAGTAAAATATTAAATTATTTTTCAATTTGAAAAAATCAGTATGCCTATTTTCTATAATAAGTTGTTATTTTCTTCAGCAGCATCATGGGTAAACAGTAGAACCATGAACGTCTCTGTGCTCCCGTTACGCCGTGTTGTAAGCAGTTAACTTCAATTTACAGGGTTGAGTTGCATTCTTTTTTCACACAACTGTTTGAAGCTACACCATGAGGATTTATGACTGCTCGATGTGTGGCTGTCCCATGTACCCAGGTCATGGCTCCACATTTGTAAGAAATGATGCTAAGGTACGCTAGTTTTACAGTTTAATTCTAACATTTTACAGGTTTTTAGATATTGCTCAAAGAAATGCAGAAAACTCTTCGTTAGAAAAGTTAACCCTAGACGTCTACGCTACTCCAAAGCCTACCGCAGAACTCACAACAAAGAGTTGGCTATGGACACTACATTCGATTTTGAGAAGATTCGCAATAGTCCACCAAAATATGACCGTGAATTATACGCAGCCACAATTAAGGCAATTCAAAAGGTAACCAGTATACAATATAAGAGACAACGCTCATTCTACTTTAATCGTATGCGCGATAGTCTCAAACTACGCAAGATGAACGTAGCCAGAGAACTCAAGACTAACTTGGATATGGTATTGGCTCCAGTTGCGGCTAAGAGAAGATTAATGGAGAAAGAAAAACTCGCCGATTCAAACACCTTGGATGATGAAATCAAACTACGCAACGGCTCTAAGAGCGTCATCAAGGGAAGACAAGTCGAATCAGACTCTGACGATTCAGACGCAGAGGTAGACGATAACTAAATGTTTACATATAAACGCGATTTTTTTAATATTGATTGTACTGGTTGTAGCCACCTTGTTGTGGTGGGTAGCCTTGGTTGTATCCACCTTGCATTCCTTGTTGCATTCCACCATATTGAGGTTGCATTCCGTAACCGCCTTGCATTCCTTGTTGCATCATTGGTTGTTGCATGCCGTAACCTTGTTGTGGCATTCCATAACCACCTTGTTGCATCATTGGTTGTTGCATACCTTGTTGCATTCCATAACCTTGTTGCATGCCCATTTGAGCTCCTGGCGCACCACCAAAGTCATTGGCAATCAATTGGACGTGGATTTGGGCATTTGGGTGTTTCATCAAAGGAACCCATTCATCTCTTGGATTTCCTTGCATAAGTCCTGCTATTGGAATATCTGCGTAACCAATAGTATCGTCAGAAGTAAAGAAGTCTTTATCGACTACCTCTATTCTTAAGATGTCAAGATTTGGGTTAGATACTGGGAACTCGAAGGTTTGCTCCCAACGAGGATTGGCATTGTTCTTGATCACTTGCGATTTGTGTCTGACGCCATTCATACTGATAACAACATATGGATCACTGCGTGATAAGAAATCGTGAGAGTCTACAGTGTAAGATAAAAAGCATAACACTTACTGAGTCCACGCCCTTCGATTAGTCTCACCGTCAATCTTCCGTTCGTAGGCATTCTGTTACCATGGAGACCTTTTTGTAGCAATTCTTTCGCTCCGTCAAAAATATTCATCTTGTTTTGATTGTTGTTTTACTTGTTTTTCTCAAGTGGACGCAAACAGCTTGTTTTAAGTGATCAAAATAGTTTTGTAATGAACTATTTTTAAATAAACAGCGCTGTAAAACGGTGCTATCAATGCATTTTTAAGTTCCAAGTTGGGTGATAAATAAAGAGATGACTTTAACTAATATAAGGGGCGGGAGTTAAGTAGCTCTTAAAATTGCTAAAATTGAATTCGAAATTTAAAATCTGTGACGTATCCACCACATACAAGGGTATACAATGGTATTTACTAAAATCATAACTACAGATGACACTGCGCTTTCATTGGCTATGTTAGGTCAGCTAGCTGATACTAATTAGGTGCTTGGTGATGAGCAACCGTAAATTTACAGCTAGATTGAAACGACAACGCTTCTTTCCAAATTCATAATATTAAACAATGGTACTCACCCCTATTAGACGTCTCATTACGAACGACAAGAAGAAGCAGAGGAAATGGGACGATAATACGAGTGAGGCAACCGAACCGGCTCCTGCGCCATTAGCTAGCGATTTGTTACCTTTCACTACTGTAGACCATGTCGAATACATCTTAATTGAAGCCGACATCACAGGTGTAAAGCTTAAAAACGTGCATGTAGAATGGAACTACTCTAAAATATACGTAGGAGGAGAGGTCAATGGAACCTTATTTAAACAGAAATTTAAAATGCCAAAGGGTGCCAAAAAGTCAAAGATTGAAGGGCATTTACTACGGGAGGATGGAAGATTCTTTATCAAAGTTCCCATGAAGCCAGGGCACAGCACATCTCCCAGAAAGCTAAGTAGCTCGCTTCTCACACCAACGACTCAGCACTTTGAGTTTGATGACCAAACAGAGCACAACTTTATTTGAATTGTATGACGCTAAGAAGTAATGGAAACATTAAAATTATTGTGATCACTACGCTAATGTGTTAGCAACCTTTCGTTTCTTTTGGGTGTTTTGCTCTATCACCCATTTTCTTAAATTGATGTCTGGATGACAAAGATAAGTCATTGTCAACATCAAAACAAAAAAGCATCCACACATCGCGAGTTAGGAGAAACAAAGTGAGAACACGCTAGTCATGGTAGGTGTTGAACACGAAGTCATTGGCGAACGTCAGTTGTTCTCGTTGTACAGAGCTCTACGTTTGAACATCAAACCAACTGACCACACAAAATTCTTTCAAACATACAAGCTATGTTTCACTGGCAAAGTGCGTTCCTATGCTTGTTACTTACTTTTTAGGACGTAACTCGGGTTCTCAAGCACAAATGCAACGAGAGTAAAGAGCGAGCCATAAAAATAGCAGAAACAGTATGTGAAAAACAGTGATGTTCACTCTATAGATGTTGGAAAAAAAGTTAATAGTTCACGTTACGCACGGAAAACAATTCAAAAACAAAGCGAGTAGTTTTTATCGTTTCACAAATGAGAGACGTTCGCTGCGACACTCTATGAGTTCGACAATACTAGATGACGAAACTATGGCAGAAATACAACGCATAGTGAGTATGCAAGATGAAGACGGAGTCGCAAATACCGATGAATTACGACTAGACTTAAATCCAAATCCATCTCGCCCACTCGTTCGAAGTAGAAGTAATCTGCAACACCAATCACCCGCGCCGCGTGGAGGTTTATTCGATAGTACACCTTCACCACCGCAATACCATCCTAATCGTAACCAACGTATGACTGTGTTCATGTCACGCGAACATGATTCTATGGACAGTGTTTCACTAGCGATAAAAAAGAAAAAATTAGAAATACAAAGAGAACATGAAGAACGTACGAAGACGCAAGCACCAACGCGTGACAGAGCAGGACTTTTCGATCAGCATGCAAAAGTTCGAACACAAACCATGTCGCTCTCTCCTCAAACAGAATCATCGCCACGCTCACCAAGTTCGCCAGAAGATTCTGAATCCTCACCAAAAAGAAACTCGTTAGCAGAAGATTTTTCTTTAAAGATATCTCTTTCCAATTTGACAAAAAATAGAAAGAGTACAAGATTCGCAGGAGAAAAATCTCCACACTCTCCAACGCATCCAATCGACGAAACATCACCTCGACACACTCTAGTTAATTTTTTCAAAAATAGAAAAATACAAAAAATGGGAGATAGAGTCATGGACATTGCACCTATCATAACAGAAAAAGAAAAACTAGAAAGACAAGTTCGTAGGAGAAGTAGTGAATTAGGAGGAATGTTCTTACTGAATAGTGCAGATAAAATGGCACCTGATGACGTTCCGTGGTACGTTACAAAAGAGAAGAAACAAAGACATCGAAAAGATCCAAAAAAGATTGTCAATCGAGTGGATATATTCAGTTTCACATCCATAGAAGAAGTACTAGCAGATCCAGATGCAAAAGCCATGTTAACTGCATTTGCAGAAGATGAATTTGCAGATGAGAATATCATGTTTTGGGATGATTTGATAAAGTACCAACAAGAAGGACTTTTATCGCATCGTATCGAAATGGCAAAAACTCTATTTAACACGTATGTTGATCCAAAAGCGCCCATGGCTTTGAATATCAATTTGAAGAGTGTACAAGAGTGTAGATTGATACATGAGACTGGATCTGAGGAAGCGTTTAGTGTCATACAAACAGAAGTGTTACAAGCATTGTGTGATTTATTGGAACGATTACGATTTTCTATTCAAAAAGAAAGAATTTCAGAAATGGATAAATTACACCAACAAGGAGCTCTAAAGAATGAAACGGAAGTTGTTTCTTCAAGTTATCAAGAATTCCATTTGATGGAAGGGTTTGATGCATTGTACAAGAACAAGTATTAACGTGTAAAAAATTGTATAGAATGTAAAATACAAAACTATCGAAATTTATTGAATGAAATGTCGCTAAATGAGAAGGGTCGATGTATGCCATGCTTGACTTGATTAATGTTTTTGATTACCGATTTCACAACCCCCATTCCTGTAATATAGTTTCCATCTCGCATAACGAAACGACCAAGTCCTGGATAGTCCACGTACCTCTCAACAATCATAGTTTTCTGTGGTTTAAAACATACTATCGCTGATTCATCACAACCTACTTGTTTTGGATTATTTACCAACACAACTCCAGTCTTTTTATCTACTATGCTTCTTATCTCTATTATCTTACACGGAATATGAGCTTGGTGGCAATCTATAACAGGAGTGTATCCTACTTTTATCCCTTTTGTATGTGTTACGATAATCTTTGCAACAAAGTACTCGCATACTTCTGTTTTATCATTTCGTGAACCAATCACAGAACCTCTAAAAAGTTCAGCTTTAGAAGTATTGTATAATCGAATACCAACGTATTGACCTGGAAATGCAGCCGATAACTGTTCGCATTGCATTTCTACACTTTTACAAAGTTTTGTACAACTCGTACCATTTGCAAGATGACAGTGCACTAATGACTCACATCCTGGTAGTGTACCTGACTCTACTCTTCCAACTGCAATTGTTCCTATTCCTCCAATTCTATGAATATCATAAATAGAAAATCTAAATGGACAAAATTTGGAACGTGTAGGTAGTACTTGTATTTTTGTGATAATTTCATGAAGGGTTGGTCCTCTGTACCAAGAAATATGTTGTTCTGCAGTAGGGATTACATTTATATCTGCACTAACGGGAATAAATGTAATGCGTCGTGAAGACCATCCATAGTTCTTTAGAAGCGGTAGCAACTGTGCAATTAGTTGTTTATACTTTTCTTCCGAATATGATATGAGATCCATTTTGTTAATAGCGACGACAACGTTACGGATTCCAAATGCAAATGCCATAAGAAGATGATCCCACATGGTGTTATTGTATGCGCGTGTTGTGTCTATTTTTCTCGTTGCATCGTACACTAGAACCGCTATGTCACTCATTGAAAGAATACTAGCTGTGTTTTTTAAATTTTTTCTTTTTCCATCAGTATTGAATGACAATATCATTGGTTGGTTTTGTTGTGATATTACGTGTCTCGTGCATCTAACATGGTCCATTCGTTTGGAGTGGTATTTGTCGAAAGAATTCCTCATGTTTATCGTTGTACACAGTATTTTTCCAAGGGCCATGTTTAAACTATGTTTTCCGACATCAGACGAGCCTATCAAAGTTATGACAGTACACTCGTTGGTCATGTTATTTGTTGGATAAGTTTACAAAACAAACAGTTAAATTATTGGATCACTATCAACACATCACTGAGCATTGCTGAGCGCTCTATTCCATGCTTGGCAGTACTGTTGACATTTCGTACAACTTTCTTTATAATTCCCATGCCTGTTACATAGTTTCCAACTCTCATGACAAATCGCCCTAATATAAGGGCACTAATAAGCGACTACTAATTTACACAAGTAATCCAGACATCACTCAGTACCAAGGATCTATTGATTGCTTTCTTGATCTTCCGATTCATCTCTCGAACAACAGATTTAACAACACCCATTCCTGTAACATAGTTTCCATCTCGCATAATAAACCTTCCACATCCTGGGTAATCACAATATCGCTCGATAAAGAGTCTTTTCAGTGGCTTGAAACAAACAATTGCTGACTTGTTACACTTCACTCGCCCTGGATTGTTTTTTATCACATTACCAGTCCTCTTATCTACAATACTTCTAATTTCCACTATCCTACATGGCACGTGGGCTTGATGGCAATCTATTATTGGTGTATACCCAACTTTCATCCCTTTTTTATTCATAACTATGATCTGTGCAACAAAGTACTCGCAAACAGAGGGACAATCCTCTGGCGTGCCGATCACTGTTCCTTTAAGGATATCTCTCCAAGCTATGTTTTTGATATTGATACCGACTAATTGTCCAGCAGTTGCAGCAGGTAGTTCTTCATATTGCATTTCGATACTCTTTGTTGACAAGTCCTCACTGAAATTACTTCTATGCATCACATGTAACTGTGAATCGTATGCGCGTAGAGTACCTGATTCTACTCTACCCATAACAACTGTTCCAATTCCTCCAATTTTGTACACATCATAAATTGACATTCGAAATGGACAGTATTTGGCACGGTTAGGAGGTATTTGTATATTTAGTAGTACGTCTTTTAGAGTTGGACCTTTGTACCATGGCATGGACCTGAACTAACAGGAACAAAGGTTGTACAGTCGTCAGACCACCCGTATCTTTTTAATAACGGCTGAAGTTGTGTAATTGTATCCTGGTATTTTTTTTCAGAGTATTCTATGAGGTCCATTTTGTTTACAGCAACAACTATGTATTTAATCCCAAATGCGAACGCCATTAACAAGTGATCCCACATGGTGTTCGTATTTTTTCGCTCTTCAGAAACACGGTTCGTTGCGTCAATCACTAAAACAGCAATATCGCTCATAGATAAAATACTTGCCATGTTTTTCATGTTTCTTCTTCTTCCCTCTGCATTAATACAAATTAAAATAGGCTCAGTGCCTTTAGATATTGTATATCTACGTGAGCGCTGATTGGTATCTTTTCTGTTATAATAATTAAAGTCGTACGCGAATGCACATGTTCGTACTGGCATTCTGCGTTGTTTGTATATTTCTCGTAGACACGCTAACGCTGTATTCAACTCATGCTTTCCAACAGATTCTGACCCTACTATTGACACGACAGTGCATGTTTTGCTCATGATTTGTTGTAAACACTTTTTTATTTAACAGTTCTATGTACTTACTAACGACGATAGCTCTTGCCACTCAAATAGCCGTAGAAGCTGAGCAATAGGTGTTGTCAGTACCTGGTTGAGTCCTGTACAAATTGCAGTAAGTTGTGGAGTTCGTACTTGACTTGGATCTTCTACTATTGCACGCCAAATGGAAGAATCCCACTTACATGTTCTTCTGTACTTAGTCAACAGAGCAACAGCTAACAATCGTCCGAAAAATTCAAAATATCGTAACTGTGCTTGCGACGTAAAGTGAGGATTGGGAACAAACGTTTCTCCTTGCTGTACGAACAACCCACATAAATTCTCTCCATCAGTCTCATCAAACAACGCATCTAATAACTGTACATGCTCCCACTTTGTTTTTCCTTCTTTCTCATGAATACACGCACGCAGTGTTACCAAGTTATCATTATCTAACATGTTCACTCTATACCTGGCAGCAGGTACAGTTCTAAAGTAACTTGATACTTGTTTCATTAACGATAAAGCGGCAATGTCAATATTTGACGCGTCACCGAACACTGGTGGTAACAAATGTCTCGCTTTTAGTAAATCTTTCTTGTTGCCGACCGAAGTTTCTTGTTGTATGTATGCCATATCTTCATGTAGTAACATGTCTTTGATATTTTTGACAATCAAGTGGCGATGATTGGAAAGATAGTACGGTAATGATGATCGGTCTTGAAATCCAAACATGTTACGTAATATCTTTGGTTCGTGTAGCATGTGAATCATTTGCTTCAGTTCATCAGTTGTCGTTTCTAACTCTTCTGCGTCACTATCGCTATCACTGTTGAAACCTTGTTCTTGCATGAGCGCGACAACTCCACTAGTACAAGTTTCATGATAACTTATCTCTTCCAACTCTTTGATAATTTTCTCAACTTGTTGTGGATCTGCTTCGTCGATTACGTCTGTGTAAACAACCATTTCTAAAAGTAGTCCCAATTTGATACAAATATCGATCATTAGACATAAACGATCTTCGTATAGTGTAACTATTTGGAGTAACGTTCTTGTGCGCTCTTCTAGTAACTGCAGCAGTTGTTCGTTCTGTTTCACTGACTCGGCAATGAGTGGATTATCCAATAGTTGGATCGCATACTGACATAGTACTGCATCATTAGGGTTGGGACATGATGTCGGCAATAATAAATACTTGATACTAGACTCTACCATTTGGTACATTTTTTCGTGATACAATCCACTATCTATGATTGTTTTCATTATCCATACCGGAACAACAGCATCATTCTTTTCTATGGCGGAAACAACAAAGGATAGCACGCATGTTGCTTGCGGTGGTACGCTCACTCGGAATTGTATTTGATCTACGTGTGGTATGACTAGCCGATACTTTTCTATTTCATCCATGCGACCGTATTTTTGTATTAGTTTATCACTTTTGATTTCGATACTAGTGTGGTAGTCTTCATTTCCTAACTGACTCTTTTGATCAAAATCGATAACAAGTCCATTGGCACCTGGAATGTGTATTTGCGTTGATGTTTCTGGTTTGATAGTGCCATTATGCGTTGAGAAGATTTTCACACGATTACAAAGTTGTATCATGTAGTCATTGAATACATCAACTAGTATGGGAACACAATCTTCCTCAATAGGTTCACTTTTTGTATCTTCTTTGCACAGAATGCTCAAAATGTCATGTTTTGGGCCTCCTACACAAAGCGAGTTTAATACACCCAATCCACGTAACGCATTTCTGATCGCGTTTGTTGCAAAGAATTCATTCATCTCCAATAATTGATCCACCATCAAGTGAGTATTATGTAGTTTGTACTCAATGTTCTTGCCTAGAATAACGCTATCAATAGTAGAATCAAAAATCTTGTCTACACATTTGACAACAAAATTGTCGTATCGTATACGATTCTCTTGTATGATGACTAATCGATCAGCGACAGTGTTTGGTTTATCATTGAAGATATTCTTTGCATTTGATGACACGTATACAATATCTCCTTTTTGTATCACACCAAGTGTTGCTTGTTGGTCAGTTGGTATTCGTGCGATTTCTCCTTGATAGCCAGTATTCATAGCGCATGCTATCTGCTCCAAAAGTGGAGCTTCTTGTACTGGTTTAACAAAACGTTTGTTGGTAGTGGGTTGCACTCCAAATCGTACTTTGACACTTGTTGATTGTCCTGCCACATACATTACTGCATAATACTTTGACTTTTTTGCAGGTAGTGGCATCGTAGCTATCACAACTCCATTCTTACTAAACGTGACGTGATATTGATCAGATATAGAACACTTGTAGAAATCTCCGCGTTGCGGTATTGTTTTGAACTGTTCTGGTATTTGTACCCGTGTCATTTGGAATGGATGTGATTGTAACACTTTATCACTATGACTGTGATATCCAATTGATCCATCATGCCATCCTGGTAGACCTCGCATATCATTTGTGTAAGGAGCAACGCCAAAGCAGAGTACAGTATGTGGTGCACTCTGTACTACTTGTATGGTATACTGGAATTGTGTAACTTGCGCACAACTTACATGTCGATTAGATCTCAACATCATATACGGTGGTGTATCTTGTGTTACAGTTATAATGTCGTTAGATATGGAGTAAAACGACTCTTGTTGCTTTTGGGAAACAGTCATATAGTCTGGTAGCCACTCATGTGGTATATTGAGTTTCTTATGAGCACGTGGTGGAATGATCGACATGAGTTTCATAAGTGACCATGCTTGTGATCTCATTTGCTTGAGATTCTGTTCATTTGGGAATTTGCGTAACGCCAAAGGTAAAAGTACCGGTGTATATACTTTTAACAGTTTCGGATCACATCGAAAGATTACTCTCGAGATGAATCCTCTCACTACTTGCACATTCAATCTTGTCATGTCATCTACCTGTTTATCAACAACTAGTGTAGCCATTACACGGCAAAGTTCATGTACGACTCTTGGATCGTCGATTGCTTTAGGAGTAAAATGTGGAATGATCATTTGTATGTGTTCCATATCGATATGTTCGATTAAATGACCTTCTACCATCACGCAACATGTTGTTTCGTTTACGGAACAGATTCTTCCTTGTTTGCCGTGGTACATTACAGTGTCACCGATATTAGCTACATCCCACCAACTAATAACTCCTATAAGTGTACTCATTACTGTAATTGCTTTCTTGATCAATGGTATTAGATTCTCATCAGTTGTTAGTTGTGTTAGACACTCCACTAGCATGTCGTTTTGGTTTGTAAGCTTCTTCGACAGAATAGTATTCATCAAACAACTAACTTCAAAGTTGTAACGACGACTTTGACTCGTTGTTCCTGTCCATGTTGGATTGTACAGTTTTAACAAGTAATCTCCTTGTTGAAGCATCATTTTGTCAATATCATGTTCTTGCTCTAACGCTTGTTCCAAAATGTCAATACGTAGTTGATCAAAGTACTGATGAAGAGCTTCTTCGTTGAAACTTTCACCTGCAGAGGTCATCATATTTGGTACAACATGATATGACAAAAAGACAAGTTGACATTTGCATGATAGAGTCAATTCAGATCCTTGTGAAAGTACACGCTTGCGAATGGGTTCCATCATGATTTTCCAACGGATTCCACCAGTGTGACCATCTAATTCACTTCTGATTTGTTGAATATCATAATTGGGATCATTAACGCCAACTACGAACTGTGCAAAACTCTCAAAATCGCGTTCGAGTAGTCTGCTGTTCTCTTGAGCAAGTGTGCTCATGTCTTGCATGATGAACAAATTATCGATAGTGATGTATGCATTAGTAACATGATTTCTCATTGTGGCGATGAGTAAACCTTGTAACATACAAGTAGCCGACAATGTAGTTGCACCACTAGCTCTCCACAAGGTGATATGATCGACCATTGTTCGAATCAATCGTTGTAGATAGAACGATGCTCTTGCCAGTGTAGCGAGCTCTTGCTCATTTAGTACAGGTGCTTGTGACGTTTTTCTTCTCCAATCAAATAACACTCATACCAGTGATTAAAAGTTGGAAATTGAAAGCTGTTGTACGATTTCTAATGTCAAAACGAGGATGATCATATGATCGCAACTGTTCCATAAATAGTGATAGTAACACAGTTCTATAACTCTGCTGCGTGGCTTCTAAAATTAATGGCGCACCATCACGCAATTGAGTTTGTATCAAAACTGAATAGATTGTTGTTTGTAAATGATTAGGAAGTATCGACGTCTCCATTCCGTTTAAAATCTTGTCAATTATTTTTTCTTGTGAAATATCACCTCCATAGTCATTCTTCAAGTATAATAGTCCGCACGACAACAATCGTAATGCTTCTTCTTTTGTGTATACATTGTTCGACAATTGGTATGCACATCGAAGTAGCGTGTGTCTTGGTTCTTGTGGGATGATAGTGAATCTTCGTTGTTCGATATGCAATCGTAATAGTCTCAATAGGACTAAACAGCAATACACCATAAGTCTATCTTCAACGCGTAGTTTTTCAACTAGTTTGGATAGAATTGGTGTTAAAATGATAACAAGTTCCTGCGTTGGACATACACAAAATGGTATTTGTTCGAAATAATATGTCGATTGCAAGTATCCAGTTCTTTGTGACTCAAAGTCGACAATAATGTGATCGATCTCATAAAAAATGGCAAAAATGATTTGTCTATCGGTTACTGTCTTGGGTAGTCTCTTTTGCATACCAATGTGTTTGAAACGTTCCATGTTATCCTCAATGTGAACGTGCATGCGTGTTCTTAGTAGTGTATTGTTAGTGGCTGTTGCGTTGCGTGATCGCGTGTACATGGAAAACGCTTGCATTATGGCTGGTATCTGTGCATGCTCGAATACTTCTGTTGTATCGTTCAACAGTGCAGGCAAAAATAGAGTTTGTACAAATTGTAACAAATCGGTCAAGTTACCGGTACCAATGTTAATGGCCAGTAGGTAAGCAACGACTTCTGACTTGTTCGATATCATGGGATCGAATCTGTACAACCTAGATAAAACTTCTTGGAGTGCATCGCGATTAGTACGGAAACACAGTGGTGTAACTCTCGAAATGGCACTCGCTCTACTACTGCCTCTCCATTTAATCTTTTTTGTGGTATTAATCAAGTCTTTTTCGTGTGTAATATCGTTTAAGCAAACCGAGTACGCTTCTTTCATAATTTCTGTATAGGTGACATCGTCTGGATGTTGCGAAGGTAAAGTATATAGTTCTCCAGCGGTAACTTCTCGTTGAGGTTGCGCGAATATTTGTACAAATGCCTGATAGATTCGTTCGCCCTTGTCGGCAAAATAAATTGGTGTATGGTCATCGAAAAATAGTTTTATGAGTGTCTGTAGTTCAGACAAAAGAGCGCTGTCTTGGCTCATGTCAAACGTTTTTGTGCAAGCAACGGTGTCAGTCAGGCAACCAACGACACGCGAAAGGGGCTCTATCTACCCATAGCCTAACAATGAACCCAATCATTGATAACTTTATTGGCTACTCACAAAAAAACATACATGAAGCGCACGCAAACACGTCTGTAACGAAGAATCGGCTTTACATTTGTCGAGTATTATGACTCATAACTGACGAAACGCCATCCGTAAAGTTGAAAAGTATAGTCACTTTTAACAGACGAAGACAAATGGCAGTCCGTCTCTAGAGAAAGGGACGGTAAGAAGTATTCACATAGTCTCACCGTGCGAAGAGGAAGATGTAAAAGAAGCAGTGGAAGGTGCAAAAAATGCACACAAAAAAAGAGTCTGGAGTGGACTCACCGGAAGAAGCACGCGCTGCATTCCTTGACAAAATAGCAAACAGAATTGAAGAACGTTTCGAAGAGTTTGCCAAACTCGAGTCGGAAGATTGTGGGAAACCCATCTCAACAGCAAGAATGATTGATATAGATTGTGCTGTGCAAAACTTTAGATTCTTCGCTGGAGCATTACGTCATGAAGAAACCTCGTGTCACACTATTTCGAATACAGTAGTGAGTTACACATTGCGAAGACCAGTAAGAATTGCAGGTCTTATTACACCAGGGAATCTTCGTATGTTTGTTTTTCATCACTAACAACAGCCACAAAACTCGCAGAAATTGTTGACGAAGTTGGAGTACCAGCAGGTGTGTTTAATCTTGTGCAGCGTTATGGTGCAGAAGTCGATGGACCCATCATTAGCCACCGTGATGTCAATTTGATTTCATTTACAGGTGGGACGAAAACTGGAGAAACTGTTAACAGTATGGAAGCACTACAGTTCAAAAAAGTGTCACTAGAGTTGGGTGGAAAGAACTCTATGATTGTATTTGATGATTGTGACTTGGAATAGCAGTACAAGTTGCAAAACGTTCAGGTTGAGCAAATACTGGTCAAGTATGCCTCTGTAATTCTCGTTTGTTCACGATTAAGTTTATGATGAATTTGTCAAGAGCAAGGAAGGAGGAAAATACTCTATGGAGTTCTACAGTGATGACAAGAACGTTTGTATTCAACTATAAATTATTTAGTACATTTCAGCATCAACAAAGTCATTACGGCATTTGAATAAACTCTTGTTGTTCGACATGGCTTCTGCTTGGAAAGATGTTGTAGGACATCTAACGTGCACAATATCTTCTCCATATTCCTCGTACAACTCTTTTGTGATCCATGTATCAGGGTTGTAGGTCGTTGCAAAAATTGAACCTCCAATCCAAGCAGAATATTTGCGCACAGGTGGAGATTTAGAACCAGCTTCCACTTTGATCTTGGCTGAATCTGGTGCTACACGTCTTAACTCTTTGTCTATACGCTTGCGAAGACCTGGGAACATTGTGTTCCCTCCAGCCAAAACAATATTGTTGTACATTTTGTCTCGAATGGTTGTATTACATTTAAGGATTGATTTGATTATAACATCATGGATACTTGGCTCATCAACATTAAGTAGCCTAGTGTTGAACAGAGCTTCTGTGCACTTGAAGCGCTCGTTGCCCAGGGAAATAATATTACCATCAGGTAACTCGTACGGGATTGTCTTTTCAATTTGTTCAAGCTCATGCTCATAGTCAAGCGCCACATAACATTTCTCTTTCATGTCAAAACACACATCATCTTCACGCGTAGGCAGCATACTATTTGGAATTTTGTCACATAATGTGAAAAGGTAGTCTGCAAGATGCCTTCCACCAACGATCGAACTACAAGTCACGCTTGGAATGGCATGACCTTCATAGACAGGTACTGCACGTGTAATACTATCCCCAGAGTCTAACACAACACCAGTAGTGCGACCAGATGCATACAAGCTTAATACAGCCTGATTAGCAAGAAATAGTGCAGGAACGCCAAACTCCTCAAACATTATTCGTGTAATTTTCTCTCTGTCGTATTTGGAACTATTTAGAGTATCTGTCATTAGAAGAGGCTGCTCTTCTGGTGCAACGCGCAAACTGTCATAAAATGTTCTACTCCAAACCAACTCCATTTCGTCCCACTTTACTATGGAACCGTCTTCTATTGGGTAACGTAGATTAAAAATTGCACGCTTTTTAATTGCCTCGTCGCCAACATAATTAGTGAAGTTTCTTCCACATGAAGGTTTAAGCCTGCCAACAACTGTGCGATTTGTTGAGCGAGGAAAGTCATCTCCAGAAAAACCAGCATTTGTCCATCGCTCTCCATGTTGAAAGACGACAGTGGGGTTTTCGAACTCCATGTTTGTTGACAGACGTATTTGCAAGTTACAAATTTTGATGTTGCAGTCAACAAGATGGACTTGTTCATTAACTTTGAGTAGTAACCACTCGTTATCATGGATAACGCTGATTTTAACGTATGATAAAACGATAAATTAACAGTATTTTGCAAACAATGCACTAGTGTTGCGTAAAATAGAATCGTTGTTTAGCGGTGCAGGATACTTTTGATGAGTACTTTAGGGGTGACGGTTGAAGTTACTAGGAAAGTAGCATGAGAAGGTATTCATAAAAGTTACCATTTGCGCTGAACAAAATCTCCCACAAACCAGTTTTGATACGTGCCATCAGCATTTTAACATCGCCATCAAAGGCTTTGTTATGCTAAGGAGATATAGAAGACCACGACCATAACCATAGAAGATGATTCACGTGACTACAACAACGCTACGGAGTTGCTTATCAACTTCTTTTCGTTGTAAGTTCAAATATTACCAACCAAAACTTATTAGAAAATCGAACATGTCTAAACGCGTTGCCATTAACGACGCCTCACCAAACCGAAAAAAAAGACAAAAAAAGACAGGTTCGCTATCTTTGCTACGCCTAACCAATAGACGACGAACTGGCCAATTTGCGACGTTTATCGGTCGCGGATGCCATGCAAAAATACACTTCGGAATTTGCGAAGTATCTTAAGAAAGGAATAGAAAAAGATGTTGGCGTTTGTATTGAAAAAATATCTGCGACAAGCATAACTACGCTCGGCGAACTGGAAATTGTTCTCATGAAAGTAGCAGATGAGGATTCAATCCTTAGGGAGTTTCCAATTTATTGTGGTGCGCTATTGCAAGCCGTAGTAGCAAGTATGTTTTATTTTTATTATAACTTATAATAGATGTTTTATATCCTGGTATCAGCACTCATACTTTGATTTTTAGAGTTCTTGATAAATGTTGCGATTACAACAGCGAAACAGAACATGGTCTTCAAACGGATAGACTTGAACTTGCGAAGGCGTTACGAGGCGCGAACATCTCCACTGTAGTCCAGTTTAAAAATATTAGCATATGCACTCCGATTGAGGGAGTTTCTGCGATAGATAGACAAGAGATACAGAGAACGATTGACTACAACTATGTTTGTGCAAGTAGCCCACAATCAGTTCGAAATATGCTGGAGACTCTAGTAGAAAAACTAGACCCAGATACAAAAAGTAATGGTTTGACAGAAACCGATTTGCCATTCAAAGGTAGACAAGATACGGCGCAAAAGATTGTTGAAGCATGTATTGATATTCTTGCAGCACGTTCGTATGACAAAATGAAGCGCAAGTTGCTTCACATTATTGGTATGTCCGTTTCACATTACTTACAATTATTAGCAGCGCCAGGCGTTGGCAAATCAAGACTTGTTATGGAGTTAATTGAATGTATGAAGTCGTATTTGGATTCACTACATGAACGTACTGCTGATGAGACCAAGTTTCGTGCACAACTTGAAAACAGTGTTTCCGTTTTTACAACATTAGCCAATGGTACGCATCCAGTATGGTTGGATTATCACAATCCTTTACATGCTCTCTGCTATCGAATGTTCTATTCACATTTTGTGACCAAACGAAATAAGGTATGATGGTTCTAACTACTAACATGTATAGCACATGCTGTTTGCTTCTTTTGTTAATATCATGCAGAAAGAGATACCATATCCTTCCATGGATTTGGTTTGCCAAGTCATAAGAGATGATAAAGATTCCTTGCTGATTTTGGGCTTGGATGACTACAACAAGTTATTCACATCAACTGAAGTAGGTACCTATGATGAAGGTGGTCAGGCGTTGCAAGGATTTTGTAATGCATTTGGGTACATTACCGCAGTGGCAGAAAACACGCTCTGTTTGTTTAGCGGTACAATGTATTCCAATATGAAAGCAGCGCTTTTAGGATCTACGTATTTGGCACAAGAAATATTTTTGGATCTTAATTCGGAACAAGCATTGTTTGAGATCGTACATGAAATGAAGACAAGAGAAAATTACGAATACCTAAACAAGTCTGTCAAAGAGATTCCATTTGCAACACTCGTTCGCTCAACTGGAGGGCATATGTGTATCTTTTCAGTAGCGTTTGACGCTTTCCACAAAGCAAAACATGACCCAACTGACTATGGTGTAAGTTTAGTTGCTCTTTTAACAATGATAGATGATTTGCGATGCCATTTCAAGCAAAGTACAATATGTCATGACAGAAAATTTGGGAAATGCATCTTTTGTTCTTGCACTACATTTGTTGCATATCGAAGTTGATAGAGATTTTATCATTCCTGGAACAGACATAACCATCTCTTTTCTGGAAAGTATTGGTGCTTTAGCACTGAGCCAAGTTTCTACAGGAAAGTTTCTTGTTGAAATTCCGTATATTCTACTTAAGAAGTACATCCAACACAAAGTTTATAAAGAAGATTTTATTAGTCATGCCAAACAAATGATTAAATACAGTGACACTGTTCAAGAGAGGTACTGGCAAGGATGGGGACTATTTAATTGTCACGCCACAGCTCTTCAGTTGAGTGGCTTCTCGTATATGGCAAGTATTCTACCAACAGAATATTCTACAATACCTTACTCACTATTCTACAAAGGTGCACACATTGGGTCTAATTCCAGAGTTGGTAATATCTCTGTCAAAAACGTTGCTTCAGTGCCTGTAGTTAGGTTGAAAGAACAATACACCGGTGATGTCAGCTGCCCAAAGAAAGTTACAAGAATAGGAGAGAAAACAGATTCAGCAGAAAGCAAAAAGTTTCATAGCAAATATAGTGGAGACGTAGTAGAACTCAGGGACTATGTTGTGTATCATAACGGATCTAATGTTTTGTACGCAGATGAGTTCTGTTTTGTTAGAGAAGATAATGGCAAACAAGTGGAGTTGTGCCAGCAGGTGAAATTGTATGAGAACGTAACGTTTTCCATGGAGACTGTTAGAGAAGAGTACACAAAAGTGATGAAAACTAGCGAAAAAGAAAAGCAGTTTATGTTTGCAACTAATGTTGCTGTTGAGCAGCCAAAACAAAAGACTAAAAAGAAAGCACAACGACCGAAGATTGAAGTTAATTGTGACGAATGTATCATTGTTGACATGAAAGATGCCCCCAAGTACTACGGCTCATTTTCGCACATGGTAAGCCAAATGTATGACGGAAAGTTTTCACTTAAGAATTTTGGTAACATCCCACCAGAGCGTTTTACAGTAATACCTTCTATGACCATAGACCGCGCAACAAAATTTGCAGCTGATATGAATGCTGAAATTTTAACTAATGGTGTTGCAACAATTAGTACTATTCAAACCTGTTTATTAAATGTTCATATTTCTAACATAAACAATGCACTTGAATACTTTGAGAGTGATTAAGAAGAAAACAAGCAGTAATTTAAATTTAATAATAATAATAATAAAAAGAGCAATAATTAAATAAATACTTTATTAACTACAGTTTCACATTCCATAAAAAGGGTTAAAAAGCTAAGAAGCAATTTTAATTTGAATAGGATTGTTTTATAATAATAAATTTTAAATTTTTAAATGTTTTAAAATAAATTAATAAAATAAATTAATATAATTTAATTTAAGATAGTATTATTATTTTAAAAATGTAATATTTTTTTAAAAAGCAGTTTTATATTTATTTAAGCTATAAAGTTTAATATATTTAATACAAAAGCAATTCTTTTAATAATATATATTTTAATAATGGAGTATTTAAATAATTTAATAATGATATTTCATTAAATATAGCATAAAGTAAAGCTAATAAGATTATTTAAAAAACAGAATCTATATTTTGTATATTTTATTTTTTTTTTTCTTTTACAAATTTGAAACTAAATTTAGAAATTAAATATTTAATTATTGTATATATATTATAGTCTACATGTTAAATGTGATAAATTGTTATGCTTATTAATATATATTTTAAGTATTAGTCTTTTTGTTTCTTAACTTATTAATATTAAAACAAAAACATTAATACTAATATTTTTTAACTTTTTAATGCAGAATAAATAATAACTTAAAACTTGTTAATAACTTTAGCTTATTTAATACATTTTTTAATAATTACATTATTGTAGTAAAATGCATTATTTAAAATAAATTTTATGAAAATAATAGCAGTCATAATATAATTTTTGTTGTTGGTATATTTCTGGTATTTCATCTTTAAAAAGCTGTTGTTATTTAATATATTTAGGCTAATTAACTTTTTTATCTGGAAATATTTGTGGTAGTGTTACTACTTTGATGGTAAAGCTTTGCTTATAATGTAATATGTTGTAAATTAATAAAAAAGTAGTTAATTAGTTTTTATTTTACCAAAAATTACAACAAACCTAGTATTATAAAAACTTAAAAGCTTTAAATTTAAATGGAATAACGTCTTTTTTTTATATAAAAAGTTATTTATTTTTTAAAATAAACCTTAAATATTTGTTGCTTTTAAATATGATATTTGTAAGACTATTATATATAGTTATTATATATTTATAAATGTTATAAACTTTTTGTATTATTGTTGTGTAAATATAAATTCTAATATTAATGTAATTTGTATTATTATATATCTGTTAAATAATATTAATAAAATTATAATACTCTGCTATTTTGCATTTGCCAGCTATAATAATATTGTAAATAGTTATTATATTAATAATTTTCTTTTTGTAAAAATGTTTAACAATTTACAGTAGCATGTTGTCAGTAGTTTTAATATTAATATCATTAATATAAACTTTATTAAAAAATATATAACTATTATATAATAGTATATATGTTATTATAGTTATAAAATTTTTACACAATTAATAATTAGGTTTTAGTGTTATATAAGTTAATAAATTGCTAATAAATATATATTTTATGAATAAATTTTTAACTTATATACATAAAATTCCTTTTATAACTGTTTTAGTGATATTAAATCTGATTAATGTAGACATAAACTTATAGTTTATAACTCTGATAAACTTATAAATAGATAAAATATATACTTTATATTTTAATATTAATGTAATATTTAGTTGATAATTAATTTTTTAGTTATTATTTACATGTTACATATAGATATATCTTATATAATATTAAATATTGTTAAAACATATCTATATTAAAAGTTTATAGTTAATTACAAACTTAATTCATTGTTTTAAATACATAGTTATTTAAAAGAAATTTTTAATAAACTTTTTTAAAAAATAAAAAACTTATAACTATTATAAACAATTAAATTAAACCTAAAAAGATAAAATATGATATAATAATATAAAGTATTTGCAAAAATATTTTAATATAAAAGATAAAAGATAATATATTACTTTGTTATTACATTATAATAAGTTAATTATACTAAAAACATTAATAAAAACTTAAATTGTTGACTTTTAGCAAATAGATAAAAAGTTGATACATATATATATAAAGATAATACATAGATACTTTTTAACAGTATATTTTTCTATTTATTATTTTTATAATTTTAATAAATATTAAAAAGTTTATAAAAAGTATTAATAATATGTTAATAATAAAGAATTAGATATAAATTAAACTTTATAAGAATATATTAATTTATTTAACATTAAAATTCAAGTAGTATTTATAGAAAGTAATTTACAAATTACTTTTACTTTTTATAATAATAAGAAAAAAATTATAGAAAACATACTTTTTTTAATATTATATAATAAAAGATAAAGTTCATTAATTCTAACTTTTTGGTATAAAAATGTAACTTTTAATTTCTTAAAAGTATATTTAATTTTAAATATTTGAACATTATAAAAAGAAGAAGAATATATATAATAACTTTTATTTAACTATATTAAAAGGACTTTACAATCAACTAAGTGTCAGTTGACCAAGTACTTGATGTTATTAGATAAAGAATTTCTTTTTATATAATATTTAATTTTTTCTTTTATTAGTATGTATTAATTTTGTCTAAATAAAAAAGTGTTAATTTAACTTAACAAGTCAATTATACATATACTACAAACTTTTATGACAAAACTACAGCATTATAGTATTAAGCCCTTCTTTAATAACTTTAAAAAAGCTATAGTAAACATAAAACAAGAAAACTTTAAAAAAGCACTTATTATCAAATTAATTATGGTACAGCTATCTACTTGGCTATTATATATAGTTAAAAACTAAAACAATGAATTAAAGATTGCTATTATAAATAAAAGTAAATAAATCAAAAAAAAATATAAATTTTGATAAAGTATTATGTCTTTTAATTACAGAAAATCCAAGTTAGACTTAATTATAGTATGTTGCTGAAATAGAAGAAAAAACAAAAATTTGTATATCAATATCACAAATAAGTGGGTTTTATAATGACTTGAAACAGATTTATGATTAAAGTTAAATTAAAAAGACAAAAAAAATTAATAAAAAGAGCTCTTTTAAACACAAAACAGCAGAAGATAATTATTATAATACTAGCAGTAAGGTATATAAGATTAATGTTAAAATATTTAACAAGCTTATTAACTTGGTTGTTTTTATTTGATTAAATTTATTAATAAAGTTATTAATATTAATATAAGACATTTTGTATATTTTTTTTTGTAAAAAATTTTATTTTGTAATTAAATAATCCATTTACATATATTTACATGTTTAAGTTATCTTGCAGATTTTTTATATTTGTTTAAAAGTAATTTATTCCTTAATTTTTATTTTTAATTTTTTGTTTTAATAAATATATTAATAATATGCTTTTGACTTGTAATAATTAAGCTATTTTAATTATTAAAGTTTTTTATAATTTAAATTTAAATAAAAAGTAAAATTTAATATTAATGTATATTTTATAATAAGTTTTAATTTAAACTTTAAAAAATAAAAAGATAAAAATTAAAAACAGAATCTATTTTATAATTTTTTATATAAAATATTATGAAAAAGTTATTATATATAAGAATTATTATTAAATAATATTTTAAATTAGTTTTTTATTATTAAAGTATTTATTTAAATATACTTTAACTACTTTCTTTTTTGATAATGTTATATTTGTTGTTATTATTCAAATACTTATATTTTTTAACATTAATTTTTTAATATTCTTTTAATTTTAACATTTTTTTGCTTTGTTTAAGTCTTTTTATATATTTTTTTCCATATACTACTTTTCTTTTTTTTAATGTAATTAATATAACTATTTTAAAATAATAGTTATAACTTAAACTTAGTTTGCTTTTTATTAATTTTTTTAATGCTAGTTTAACAAAAGACTTAAACTTAATATATTTTTTATTAATTTTTTGCAATAATATTATACATAATAAATAATTTAAAAAATGGCTAAAAATATATATTTAAAATAATATAGGTAATATAATTGAAAAAATATTTTATTATAACTTAAATTATAAAATTATTAAAAACTAAATTTAATGTAATTTAAATATACTTATAAATTATTATTTTAATTATTCTCTTTTAAAGTATATAATAAGTATTAATTATAATAAATGTTATTGTTGTTTACTTTAATAATAAATATTAGTCAAATAAAAACTTTATTAAAAAGATAATTATTGTAAATATATTTTAGTATTTTATTTACAAAAAAACTATGTAAGTTGTTTGCTTGTCTTATAATAATTTTCTTTGTGTTAAATATTTATAATGCCTGCTTTGTTAATTATTTGACATTGTCTTTATAATTTGAAGTTTATCTTAATATTATTAAAACATCTGTCAAGGCATTGATCCTGACAATACCTTGTACCTCCCAGTTTATCTTTCGCATAACAGTTTTAACGACACCCATACCTGATACAAAATTACCATCTCTCATAATAAATCGTCCCAGTCCTGGATAATCAACGTATCGCTCAATAAACAACTGTTTAAGTGGTTTAAAGCATACTATCGCAGATTTGTTATGTTCTACTCTTCTTGGATTATTTAACACAACTTCACCTGTCTTCTTATCCACAATGCTTCGAATCTCTGTTATTCTGCACGGTACGTGGGCTTGATGACAATCTATTATAGGAGTATAACCTACTTCAATCCCTTGCTTATGTGTAACAATTATTTGTGCTACAAAATACTCACAAACAGAAGTCACGTCCTCAATAGTTCCTATGATAACACCTCTTTGGATCTGTTTGACAGGAGCTAGTACTCTAACACCAATTAGATTCCCTGGTAGAGCAACACTCAAGCTAGTATGCTCTTGCTCTATCGTCGTCATAGAAATTCCTGCATCTGCACCATCAATTATTCTAATACTCAACACTTGTTCTCTTTCTCTCAAAGTACCAGATTCTACTCTTCCTACAATGACTGTACCAATTCCTCCAATTTTATAACAATCATAGATAGACATTCTAAAAGGACAATACTTGGTTCTTCTCAAAGGTAAGCGTATGCCATGAAGAATCTCCGATAGTGGTGGACCTTTGTACCATGGCATGTACTGCGTGACCTTCACTGTATCATTTCTAACGATATTAATATCTTGACGTGGATTTGCACTAACAGGAATGAAAGAAATGCACCGTGAGGCCCATCCGTAACTTTTGAGAATTGGTTGTAGCTGTGACACAATCTGATTGTATGTCTCCTCAGAGTATCCTACTTCGTCCATCTTGTTGACAGCGACTATGACGTTGCGAATCCCAAATGCGAACGCCATTAAAAGGTGGTCCCACATGGTGTTTAGATATGAACGCGAGTTGTCAATACTTTTTGTTGCATCATATACAAGTACTGCAATATCGCTCATTGCAAGTATACTTGCCATGTTTTTCATGTTTCGTCGTGAACCGTTCGTAGTCCATGAAATTAGAGTTGGTGTTATCTCTCTTGAAATTACCCACCTATGATCTCGCAATTTTGTAGATTTTCTATGCACATAAAATGCATCGTAAGCAAATGAACAGGTTCTAAACCCACCATTTTGGTTTCTCATAGCATTCAAACGCAGTTCTCGCATTTTTACCAGCGACATGTGTAAAATATACTTTCCAACATCTGGTGAGCCAATTATTGCAACTATTGAACATGAGTTGTTCATTGTGGCTGTTTGAAGCAACTTGGACAACCTAAGTTGTAAAAAAACAGTGCAAAATGAGTACACACGAACGTGACGAAGACGTCGTTCTCGAAGACGCACCACCAGCAAAGAAACAAAAAACTGTTCACACAGAATCAGAATCTGCAGATGTTGTTGTGAGAGAAAACATGTTAACGTTTGTAAATGGAAGTTATGGACAAGGAAACGGTACAATCGACAACACTATAAAAGCTGGAGACATGATTATGATATTTATTGAAGATGATGATATTAGACCAACTGTTGTCGTACCTTCACAGCGGTTCGACTGCAAAGCGGGCAGTTTTATACATGCGACCTTCGTTGGACGTGAATTTGGTTCAAAAATATTCGCGACACCAACCAAACAACAAAAACCTTTCCAAGCACGTACTTTTATTTACTTGTTAAGACCAACACCACTACTATGGACACTCGCACTTCGTCACAGAACACAAATTCTATATCACGTCGATATTGGTTTTATAGCGTCTATGCTACATCTAAAACCAGGAAGCAGAGTTATCGAAGCAGGGACTGGTTCTGGATCACTTAGTCACACTATTGCAAGAATCATTCACAATAGTGACTTTGGAGAAGCCAAAAACTCACGAAGAAGAGGTCACTTGTTCACATTCGAGTATCACGAGAAACGTTATAAAGAAGCAGAACAAGAGTTTAGAAGACACGGTTTTAATGAAGGGATGATCACCATTACGCACGGAGATGTTTGCGAAAATGGATTCAAGAACAAGGAAGAAACAGAGGAAGATATGCACGGAACCATAGACGCGATCTTTTTGGATTTACCAAAACCATGGGTTTGCATCCCTAACGTGAAACAAATGCTACGCGTTGGAGGAAGATTCTGTGGATTCTCACCATGTATCGAACAAATCCAAAGAACAGCAGATGCACTACGCCAACACGATTTTACAGAAATTCGCACATTCGAAGTGTTGAATCGAGTTTATCGTGAAGAAAAGGTTGTATTAGAAAAACCAGCGTGGGAAGTCATTGAAAGACCAGTACCTGAACCAAAACCAATTTCAACAGAAGAAGAATCTGAGAAAGAGTTGACAAAACAACAAAGAAATCAAGGTAAAAAGAAGAAGAATCGCAAAGGTGAAGAGTACCCAATGTTTATGTCTCCACGAGATATGCGTGGGCATACTGGATATTTGATATTTGCTTCCAAGTTTAATCAAGGAGAGCAAACTCTTTAATAAAGTTTTTCGCTCAACTGGAGAAACCCAAGTACCATGTTTAACAGTTTTAACGTGAATGGTGCTGTTTCGACGATATTTGCTCGCGTGTTACGAGTGAGGCCGTCGAAACAGCAACTTACTGAGCTATCCAAGAGTGTGAGTACATACAAAGATGTATTTGACGAATGGATTAAAACAGATGAGGGAACAGATCGGAAGAAACGTAATTACTCGCTACAGCACTAATTCAGTAGAATTGTTACGAGAATTAGCAACCACAAAAGGTTCTTTAGATACTCAAATAGATGCATACACAAAAGCGTTTCAAAATGCAGACGAGGTACAGTAGCTTACACTGTTGACATTATAGAATGCAGAAGATACAATAATGTTTCGCAAAATAGCAAAAATGTATCACAAAGTAGCACAAAAGAAAAAATCGAGAAGTGCACAAATAGAAGCACTCATGAAAGAAGAAATACAAAATCTAGAGGAGCAAATAATCCAACTCAAGAATCCAGTTGTCAATGTAGAGAATGAAGTAACAAGTCGTATAGGTATATTATGTCTCCAAACACTAACCAGAGTAGAAGTCATGCCAATGGACCCACTCAGTGTAAAAGAGCTATACGATGAGATACTTGCGAAAATCACATCGTTACGAAAAATAGTTCGAGGAGGACAAGTACAAGATTTTCAAATATTAGATGATTTTGAACGTGTTGTGGATTCTTTCGATCTAGTAATAGGAGAAAGTACCGGAGTTAAATTTAAAAACCGGTTGTTAGAGCGAGTAAAAGGATTAAACACTCCACCAAGAAGTAATAGAAGTTCAGCAACATCAACACTATTTTCAACAATGAGCGAAATGTCGCAAGATTCTCCACCGAGAACTGATAACTCGAATGCTGAAAATTTGAACGACAGTAATGGAAGTATTGGTTTTGCAGAAGATAAACGGGAAGCTGGATTAATGTTTATTAATGAAAAGTTACAAGAGTATGTGGAATCGTTACAGTTGGTTGTAGATGACTTGTTTGATCCTGACAGTAGCAAAAAAGAAAAAAGAGGTACGTATATATTATACTAATTGAGTTCTAATGATTAGAAAAACAATACGAATTTTTGACGCGAAAAATAACTAGATTACTATCTAAAGCGAAACCATTACTCTCACCGGCATTCGAAATAATAGATTTGGAATCGTCGCAGATTTCAGACAATGGTTCTCTCGATGGAGATGGCGATCGAACATCAGAGTTAGTATCACAATGCTTTGAGTTGTATCAAGCTTTTATCCAATTAGAAGAATTCTATCGACATCAGAAACAAGCCAAGTTTGCAGAATCAGTTTTACAGATAAATCCAAACCTACAAACAGCCGAGATCGATAGTCTATTCCTAAAATTAGAAGCTGGGTTCAACTATGATCTTGAGGAAGATGGTTCTGGTATGTCTACAGAAACAGGAACACCACTAGGTGAAAATGTACAAATGCAAGATTTAATCGTTGCCATTTTGCAACGTATGGAAGTTTTAACAAATGAGTTGACTATGCTTGCTGCGTTCTATCCAAGTGTACAACTTGGTGAAAAAGATATCATTACAAGTACTGGAGAATTCATCGACAAAGAAATGGCTGCTCTCATCGAAAATATCTTTTTTGCTTTTGAGGTGACAAACTATTCCAATGAAGTCGTCAAGAACAAATTTAATGAAATTACATCAAAAGCAAAAGAATTAACAGCCAAGATAACAAACCAGTAATTTACTGAAGAACTTTTCTTTCCAGAGCAGAGAGACGACTACTTTGATTTTTCACTAATTGCTCCAAATGATTCATGTTCTTTTCTAGAGCATTTACACGACTCTTTTCAAGAACAAGTTTGAGTTCCAAATTTGAAGCAATATCAGATGGTGCTCTTTTGTTACTATCTAGTAAAGATGGATCCGCACCATTCTTTAACAATACACTTACTGCTTCGTGGTACCCCTTTTCTGCAGCTACAAAAAGTGCGGATTTACCATCTGCTCCTTGCATGTTGATTGCTCGGATGAGTTTGTTTCTTTTCTTGTTAAAACCACTTTCTTCTTGGTATTGATCGATAATTGCTTGAATGATTTTTCCATGATTGTTATGGTCAGGATTTGCGAGTACACTTAGGAACAAGGAACCTGCACGCACTAATTCGCTCACTTTGGCTCCATTATCTAATAGTGTTTCTAGATTTTCTACGTTACCAGAGTTGATAGCATCTATGACTGCGTATGTGTCATTTGCATCAGCGCCGTTATCGATGAGGAATGAAATCCATTCTGGTTTGAGCTCCATCTGAATAGCAAGTCTTAGACAATTATTCCCTTCATTGTCTTCTAGATTCAAATCAGCGTGCCTTTCTGCCAGCATTCTTACAGCATCTTCGTTTCCAGAACGTAACGCTGCTAGTATTGGAGTTTCGCCTTGGCCATTTCTATGATTTATACTTGCTCCCATCCCTAGTAAGAAATCAAGTACAGCAGTATACGTTGGGTCCGTCACCGCTTCGAATACTTTCGAATCCAGATTATTTCGTAATTTTTTATCTTGTAGTTTCACATTTGCTTTTTCTAACAAGTTTCTATAGTCTTTCCAATCTCCCTCTGATAAACTTGTAATTAAAAACTCTGCATCTTCGAATGAACCATAGATACATGCGTAGTGAACTGCTGTGAGGCCCAAGTTATTTTTAGTCAGCAATGATTTCACAAAGTCACCATCCTTTTCGATTGTATCTGAAAAGTCTTTTAGGTATGGCCAAGTTTCCACTTTGCCGCTGACGTATTTGTAAATGAGATGAAAAGCATTATCTCCATTGTGACAAGCAATGGGAGCTAGCCAGCTACTGCCGAGTTGGTCGCGCAATTTGATTACTTGTTCCAAATCGCAGCTCATTAACGCGGCAACTAGACTTCTAATATCGGATTCCTGTACCACTCTAGGTTCAGGTTGTTTTACCTGCTTTACAGATACAACAGGTATTTGTTTATGTACAATTGGTGGAGGGTCATCAAACTCTAAAGCTTGCAAGTTTCGTTCTGTACTAGTGGTGGATTTCGATGTTCTCATTCAGTTGTCTTGATCTATAAATTCCCACGCTTTCCTTTTATATTTTGGATCATGAAAAAACTTTACTCATCGTCTATGATATCAACCAGTGGCTCAGCTTTCTCAAACTTGATTCTTTTCACGTGGGTAACAGTATTACCTTCTTGTACAACATTTTCTTCGGCAACTTTTTCACTCTTTTTATCTTGTTCTTTGTCAGTAACCAAGTACTGCCATACACGTGGATTTTGTATCTTTTTCTCTTTTACGCAATCTCTAACCCACTCTTGTGGCACAACAACTAGTTTTCTCTCACTTTCTAGTTTCTTATAATCTTTTACACATGCAAAATGTCCTTCAGCAATGACATGCGAAACAACATCAGAGAAAGCACTAACAATCTTTCCACCATTACTCGTTATCAACACTTTGATCTCGTGTCGTTTCCTCTTATCTTCAAACGGCATAACGTACGCAAACATGTTATGAAACATGTTCAAACGATTTTGTAATTTCTTCTCTCGTCGTACTTGATATTCCGTTTCAAATACGTTTGATACGTCCATTCCACAATTCATTTCCAATCGCATACTATTACTAAATTTGATTCGATTATTTTGGAATTCTGTCTTGACATCTTCTTTTTGACTATTGAATGTTTTTATCATTGTAGCAACACGATCACTGTACGATGATGTTTCTTTTTGTTCAGTAAGTTGTTGCATATAAGTATCCAACTCTAATATTTTTCGATCGTACACTTGTTTTTGATAAATTTGATGAATTAAATGATCTAGTGTTCCTAATCGATCACCACGTTCTAAAAGTGGATCTAATACACGCCATTGGATTCTTCCCTTGGAACGTAACTCTAATTCCAATCGATCTCGTTCAATTTTCGCTGCTCGTATCTCTTCAGATGATTTTCTCGTCTCCACAGTCTTTTCATCAACATCATCATCATCTATTTCAATTTTTCGATTTCTTGTATCATGTTGATGGCAAAATGGACAAACCCTTACCACTTCAGATTCACAACAATCTCGATGAAATGAATGTCCACAACAAAATAGTCTTGATTCAAAATCTAAAAATAAATCACCTTGATCGATAACAGGTCCACCCATAGGTCCATCACATATTTCACACAATTTTACAGCAAGTGAAATTCCTTTTGTACGTTCTTCAAAGTAGTACGTTCCACGTTGGAAGATATCAGTAGCCAACATTGCACTTTGAGCAGTTAACAAAATACGTTCGTAACGATACGCAGTAAGGATTCTCATGACTGTACTGCGTAATCGTTGGAACTGGTTATTGGCTGGAGTATCTTCTTTCTTGTGCACTGTGTTGGTAATCTTTTTCAAAATGACTGGGACGTCAACGTATTTGATCATGACGCTCATGATATCAAAGAGGAGAACGGAAAGACATCTTTGCATCCATAAATTGGCTAATGCGTTCATGCTCTCTACTTGTCGATGTGCTTCTGCGATTTCTCGCTTTCTTTTTTGTTTCTTTTCTTCCAACTCGTTTCTACGTGCGTTTAAATCTTCCAAATGTTGTTTTTTCTGGGAAATTCTGCTTTCGTACTCGGTTAACTCTCGGACGATTCCTTGTTGTTGCGAAGTATCAGTAACTATTTTCTTTTTCCGCTTTTGCATCATTGTTGGTTTTCCATTTTCCGATATTAAAACTGTTTTTAACAATTCCATCTTGTGTGTAAGATCGACGAGTGCTTTTCTAGAATCCAAAATATATTTTTCAATGTCATCAATTTCCGCGTCATAAATGGAAATATTCTCATTATCAACTTCATTTTGTTCTTCATCGTCCTCAGTTTCAGAATCAGAATCTGCAAGTAATCTTTCCAACTCTTCAGCTTGTTGTGCTCGTTTGTTGGCAAATCCTTCTTCACTTTGTTTCACTTGACGTGTTTCCAATGATGTCTTTTTTGGTATTCGTGCTGCAATTTTGACAGCTTTGTTACGTAACTCGTGCATGAGCCACATGAACTGATCTAATAGTTTCTCCCAGAGCTTTTTCACTTGTGCATCATCTAACGTGTTTCTATCGCTGTTCACTTGGCATAATGTAATTGCATTTCTAACAGTGTTGCGGATATTGTTAAACTCTGCAGAAAAGAGAATGTCGTGTTCTTCTCGCTCAATAATTGCTTCACATAAATGTTGCCATGAATGATCTTGCTCATCGTCGTACGATTTTGCTAATTTCTTTTTCAATTCTTCAATCCTAGTTACCAAATCTTTGGTTTGCTCTGGCTGTATGCTCGGTTCTCGCATCAACTCTAGTATTGTCTGAAGCATGATTGTTTTTGTTCTGTCATCAGCGTTCTTCGCCTTGACTCCAGATAACATCTGTTGTACCTTGATACTTCGCACACGTTCGATATCTTTTCGTTCATATACAAATATTGGCTGTTTGACAATGTCAGCTGCTACTGTTCGAAGTGAAGGTAACTCATCTGGTTCCAAAATCTGTATCAACCGTTTCCGAAGTGAAATAGGCGGTAGTTTGACCATCTTTTTTCGATGCATAAACATTCTCATCTCTTTCTCTTGATCAGAGTATGCGCTATCTTGTGAGAAGACGAATCGGTTCTCAGTAACTAAATCAAAGTCATCTACTATCATATCAATCACTCGTTCTTCAGAATCAACTTTTCTCATCAAATAGGTTACATTGATGTTATCGATTTGTGAATTCTCTAGTACTAGTGATTGTAATCGAGCTCTGTACGTATACATCTCACGAATAAACTCATTTAGCGCACCGTGAATATCACCTTTCATCTCTAGTAGAAACGCTTTGGCTTCGGGTACGTCTTTACACAACACCATGACCACTTCGAATCGATCATTGGACGATTTGATTTTTTTCGCATGTGTTTCGAGGAAAGGTTTGATTTTCGAAGGATGACTTTCAGCGCAGAACAACCTTAAGTAAAAGTTGAAAAACTCATCATAAATAAGGTTCTTGGCACGGCATAGCTCTCGTAGACCCTTTGGTCCTGATGGGAATGTCTCCAACTCTTTCTCAACATACTTGTACATGAATAATTTGTGTGACTGTATCGCGTTTGGGTTTCGCATAACATCTTGCATCCAAATATTAACGTTTTCTTGCGCTTTTGTGTAGTCGGGATCTCCTAGTATCGATTCAATGTAAGAGTCTACTAGACGATCTATAGCGTCTTTGTTAACATCTTGAATGATGTCAGAGTGAACTTGTTCGTAATTAAACTTTTCTACTGCCATGTCTTTGACATATCGAGGATAGAACACGCGCAAGTACCATACACGCATCTTGTTTCTTTGATTTTCATCGGCTAACGCTTCAATATTTGCGTACATGTGACTTGCAACTTCAAACAATGGTTCTTGCTCCTCGCCATCTCCAATGATCGCAAATTGTAAATTTTGCAGAATAATCGGCATTGTATCGGCAAATCGATACTGACTAATCATATTGGTAATTTCTCGTTGAACTATGTTTCGCGTGATCTCTGTGTGAAACTCAATATCTTGTACTCTGACGTGATTTATCAACATGGTCACAGTAAATGTAATCATATGATAAACAACCAACATGCGGTACTCGGCAGAATCTTCGGCAAACTTGTTCGTGTCCAATTCTGGTAATTTCACATACATTTTCAATTCCAAGTACTTGTTCACAGATTTCATGAATGATTTGTATTCTTGACGAAGTCCTTCAATACTTCTGGCACGCATCATGAACGAAGAGTTCATATCTTTTACATTGTATTCACTCAAGCGTGTACTCACGTTTTCTGTTGCTACAAGATCAGTCGCCTCTCCTCCCTTGTTTAAAAATTCTGAAGTGAGTAACTGAGCGAAAAATATAGCAATGTACAACGGTGTAGTAGTGCTGTCTCTAACTTCTTCTATTGAGGGTGTATGGTCTAACATCTTCTTGTTTAAACCATGCATGTACGCTGCTGCGTGTTTGATACATGGCAAAATAACTGTCTTCTGCAACGCTCCGAGATCCATGTCGAAACATGCTTTCAGGATGTATGGAATAATATTATAGAACGAGTACTTCTTGTTATGAATTTGAATAAGAGTTTTCTCATACTCTCTTGTGCACAGTTTGAAAATGGCCAAATCATGTTCAAATATAAACTCCAAAGTCAAACGTTTCAACTCTAAAGAGTCCAAATCTGACATTGGAACTTGTAGTTGGAGGTATCTACTAATGTACTTGATCACAATATCTGACTTTCTAATACTGTGAATACGATTTCCATGATTTCGTATTAGGTTCCTCAAATTATCAATGTAGAACGAAGCAGAGGCAGGTGTACGATGTTTGTATAAAAAGTTGGCAGAATGGACGCTTGTTGCATACAATTGCTTCTTTGCCAAGTACGTCTCCGAGAATGGCCCATCTTCTGCGCTCTGTAGTACAGGTAGTGAAATATCCAACTTGGACAGTACTTCATCAACTGCAATGATATGTGAAGCTTTGTTTTTGTGTTGTGCGACGAGGTGGTAATGTAGAAATTCAGGTAAAAGTGAGTTTCTAATGAATGTTAGCTTGTTCTCAGCGACAAACTCCAAGATTAAATCATGAAATACGCCATCCTTGCCATGCTCATGATAGATCTGATAAATTAAAGTGAAGATGAGTTGGTCTACTCGAATTTGATTTCCATCTTTGCTTGTACTGTCCAACGCATAACTGATGCACAAGTGACCCGCATTATGAGCTAATTTAGAGTCAATAGACTCCTTGTCGGTAGCTAACGCATGATGTAAATAGTGTGGAATTTCCGTCTCGATTCTATCTGAAGTCATTTTAAATCGTAGTGCTTCGTCGTTTGGTAATCCAACTACGCAACTCTGTTCATTGTCACGGAACTCAAAAGCCATAGTAAACGCTTCTTTCCACTTCATTTGCTTGATTAAGTTGTCCAAACGCTCTGCCCAACTCAACACTCGTACATTGGTCAAAGACATGGCACCCAAGGTGTACAATATTGCATCTGACTGCACTACTGATTTTCGATAGTCTGGTAACTCGACATAGACTTGCATGAGTTTTGACTTTTCGATATCTTTCATCTTGAGAACTCCACTAACACCATAGCACACAGAACTCGTAAGTGCTGGTAAGTTATACTCTTGTACGACTCTTGGGCGACCAGTTGGGTCCACAAGTAGTAACATGTTTCTAGAATCGATCAATGTGATCACATTTGGCGAAACCCATGAAACACTCACAACATTGTGCTGTAAATGCAATTCCAAACCTGTATTGGTATCGAAATTGTTCGATAAAACTTCATTGTACACGTATAAATCTGTTCCCCACGAAACAACAAGTGAATACTTTTCATCTAATTTGTTCACATATTTGTTACTCTCTTCTTCCTTGACGACAAAGTTGTGTCTATATTGTAGTGCGGCCATGCATGGTAAAGGGTCATATTGTACATTCCACGTGGGATTCTGCATGATGAACGAGGGTTTGTAAATCTTTTCACGAGTCTTGTCCGCTGGGTCTGATGTCAAATTTTTCATCATAGGATCTTTGTGTGAAAGAGTTCTCTTTTGATCGATATTAGTCAAGTTTGTGACATCTTTGTTTGGTCTATCAGGACCCATACTCACTTGTTCCGTGTTTGGATTTAGAATGAAGAGATTGTCATAGGTAAGGAGAAGAATATTACTGTTTGGCATGACGATAACGTCCATAATATTGTTAATAGCAGCGTTTTTGATGCGTTCAAACGATAGAGTGACCGAGTTAGTCAAGTACTGCGTTTCACAGTACATTAAAAATGCACCCATGGCATCTGTAGCGATAAGCGTATCCGCATTGATGAATTTGATGTTTGTTATAGATGATATGAACGAGTCATCGGTTGTGCGTCGAATATTTTTGTTTTCTTTTTGAAAAACGACATTATCCAACTTGGCGACAATAGTACCATAGAAGTAATTCCACAACACGACTGAACCGTCTGCGTGGCCCACTGCCAGTAAATTAGTTCTGGGAAATAGGTCTATGCTGACAACAGGCTCACCTGCTACAGACCCTAACGCACATAAAACTTCCTCACTCGATGAAAACACAACAACTATGCCGCTCGTTGTTCCCACACTGACAATCTACCATTTGGGTTTAGTATTACAACTAGTGTTACAAACCTTTCCGTAAGGTGATATTGCCATCACACTTGGTGTGCCGATCTCGTTCAATTGTTTTGCAATTGTATCGTATTTAGTTTCATGTAGAATATTCGTAGCTTGATTATCGAGTGATTCTACGCTATGTTTCTTTTTGCTTTCCAAAGACTGCATATTGTATAAAAATCCTTCTAGCTCGGTGTCCAGTTCTTCATTTTCTTCATCTTTTGTGAATTCGATATCGTCTGTGAATTGTGTAACGTCATCTTCAACTACAAAGGGTGTAGTTGGTGTGTTTGGTGCACTTAGTACAATAACTTCATCTTCCGGTGTTGTGACGGTTATCTCAACGGAAACTGGGGTTTCAATTTCATTTGTACCAGTAACAAGATTTTCACGTAAGTTTTGAAATTTTTGAAGTCTTTGCTCCTTAATCTGATTCAGGGGTGTTAGTTTGATGTCAGTTGAAGTCCATGAAACTGCTGAAAGCTCATCGGCTGACGATACTTCGTCGGAATATGTGTCTGCCTTGCTGTCTGATAATTCCAACGCTTGTTCCTGTGTAAGCTCTGCTATCTTGGTTCTGTGGTTCAACTAGTTGAAGTAGAACCACACGTGTTTAGCTAGTCTGTTACAAACAAAATTAGCTTTTTGATTAACCTTTTACGATCTCGTATGCAACATGTGAGAATGGTGGTTTTCATTGTGCTGTTGAATTTAATTGATTGAAAAAGACAAGCTATACAAAGTTAGCAAATATCAACTTTATATTTGATTGCATTGCAACTATTTTTCCCTTAGAACCTGTGCACAACAAAAGATATCGTAGCTGCATGCGACTACCTCCCTTTTCGAACATGCAATCTATATGTCCATTTTTATCCTCGAGCGAACGTTAGCGGTTTGGAGCTTCGAGAACGGGCCGTAGCTGTCAAATCAAGTGACACGTGTGGAACGAAGAGGACCTGCTTGCATTCCCAACTCTTTGCTCACGACAACACTCGCTCGTATTTTTTACTCACGCTCTTTCATTACCTAATAGAATCATAGCTGGGCTCTTGACAAAAAACTGTGGTCATACCATTGCCCAAGTTGTCTTCCCGATAACGAAAGGCGGTACACGGAGATTTACCATCACTTAAACGAGTGGTAAACTCTGGTCTAAGTTGCATTTCTTGCATTACCGCTTGCATACGTCATTCAACGTTGCATAACTCACACGTACTCTTCACACATAAATCGTTAAAAGTGTACGAATCAACACAGCACACACCCACTACCCTATCGGCAAACTCTAACGCACAAGACATGTCGCAAACGCGATGTTGTGTGGTTTGTTCGCGGAGTTCACCTAAAACAATTTTCAGTTGTCGATACAAAGTACACCAGAGAAATATAGAAGTTTTGCGAGAATTTTTTAAACGCGAACTCGACTATGGTGAACTCTGTGATAGATGTTATCGTTTGTGGTACAAACATAAGCGTGCAAAAAAAGACCCACAAGGCCAAAACGATCCGCAACAAAATAAATCAAGAAAAAGAAGATCCCCACCAAGTACACCAACAGAGACAAATGGAAGAGTTCTAGCTACAAATGCTTATATCAACAATAACTGGCATTCTTCACTAAATTCTAGTCTTCCGCCAAACAAAAAGTACCGAAAAGATTATGAAGAGGAGAGCCTAATACAACCTGAAACTTACGGCTATGACGGTCACTATGGCCAATACTCTGATACACACTACACAAATCATGTAACAGGAATTACACATGCTCCGTTGAACTCAACCTACACAAATGGGTATGTGAATCATGTAGAACCGCAAGATGCACAAGATGTGATATCGAATATCTTCAACGAAGAGGATGAAGAAGACTTATTACAGCAGATTGAAATCGAGAATAGCAAAGAGCCACCTGTATTAGAAGGTTTTATTGAGTCTATTCGATACTTTGCCAATCCTCCTCGAAAATCGAAGAGAAAAGCTGCTGCCATTAAAAGCCCAACCAAATGGGATCCAGTAGCCATAACTATGGAACCCAACTACCACAAATTATTCACCTCAGGTATGAATACCTTCCACATTGCGCACCGTTTCATAGAGAAAAATGGTACCCCAACACCATTTGACTTTTTGTATTCTGCTGGCAATGAGCGCGTGACAACCGTGAAAACTTTGTCTCAAGACATTTCACTATACGCACCAACAAACAATATTACAGACGCTAAAACAGAAACAGTGAGAACAGACCCAGAGCATGCGTAGAAGATTTTACGACAGAGAACTGAGCGCACTTGTGAGATGCCTCTAGTTTTATGGTATCTAAGCATGTAACACTGCAAACAAAGATCAAAGCAGTGGATTGTCAACAACTTGCCGTCAAGAACAATAAAAGAGTTGAGGATAAAACGTTTCGTTTTTAGCCGTTGAACCAGTCTGCATTCCTGTCACCATCAGTCAATCATTATGCGAATCCAAACATGTCTTCTTACTGCCCTCTCTGGTGTCTTCGACTCGTATGTTGAGTTTACAGGAGGATCGCAAGTAATAAGAGTGTATGTTCTAGAGCATACCATTGTTCGCGTAGTATACTTACCAGATGGCGTGGAAAGATTAGATCGCAGTTGGATGGTAGTAGATAAAAATGAAAATGTACCACTAATTGGCCACAAACGTAGTGAAATACCCTCGTTTTTTAATCAACCAAGTGTCAACATAGAAAACACAAAAACAGACGATATTGATGGTGTTTTGCACATAGAAACAGAAGCACTGTCCATTAACATTAACTATGGTCGTTCGTTTTTCATACAATGGTCAGAGCAAGGTAGCAACAGATACATTGCATCAGACATACCCGGTCGTAGTTACTGTAGAAACATAAAAGGTACTGATGTATGGCACTACATGCGAAGAAACGACAAAGAACTCATCTATGGACTTGGTGAAAAGAGTGGACCAATATCAAAAACAAATCAACACTATATCATGAAGAACGTAGATGCACTTGGATACAATGCACAAACTAGTGATCCGTTGTACAAGCACTGGCCATTTTACTATTGTTTCAATCGCGAAACTAAACTCACCTACGGAATGTTCTATGACAATCAAAGTACAAGCATTTTCGACACTGGAAAAGAAATTGACGCTTACCATGGTCCTTATCGTTACTACAGAGCAGATAACGGAGATATCGACTATTATTTCATCTTTGGTCCAACTATGAAGCAAGTACTTCAACAGTACGTCACTATTTTATAACTAACTCTGTAGATTCGTAACAAAAATAACTGGACGATCAGTTCTACCACCACGACACATGCTAGGATATTTAGGAAGTACGATGAGTTATACGGAATCACCAAACGCACAAGAACAACTCGCACAGTTTGTTCAACTATGCAAACAACACAAAATGCCATGCGACTTGTTCCACTTGTCATCTGGCTACAGTACTGGTTCCGATGGAAAACGATATGTGTTCACTTGGAACAAATCCAAAGTTCCCAATCCAAAAGAAATGACAAAAACATTCCACGACGCAGGAATCAAAATTGCTGCCAATGTGAAACCATGGTTATTAACAACGCATCCAGACTATGAAATTGTTTTGCAACAAAAAGCGTTCATTCGTACATGCGATACAGAATATAAACCAGAGTTATCTACCTTGTGGAGTGGAGGTGCATTCCAAAGTAGTGACGGTGCCTATTTTGATTTTACCAACCAACAAGCGTACAATTGGTGGAAATCAAAAGCAAAAGAACAATTACTCGAGTATGGAATTGATATGCTATGGAATGATAATAACGAGTTTGAAATTTGGGACGATGATGCACAATGTAACGGTTTCTCAAGTACCATTCCAATTGGTTTAATTCGTCCTATTCAAACACTATTAATGAATCGCGCATCTTTCGAAGCACAATTGGAACATGCTCCAACAAAACGTCCATTCGTACTAACAAGATCCGGATCACCAGGTTTGCAACGATACGCACAAACATGGTCAGGTGATAACTTTTCAGATTGGAATGCGTTACAATACAACATTCCCATGGGACTCTCTCTAAGTATTTCTGGATTTTTCAACACTGGACATGATACAGGTGGATTTGCAGGTCCAAAACCAGATCAAGAACTATTTATCCGTTGGATACAAAGTACTATTTTTAACCCACGATTCTGTGTTCATAGTTGGAACACTGATAACACTGTAAACGAGTTGTGGATGTATCCAGAGTGCATTGATCACGTTAGAGGGTTGATACAGTTCCGATACAAGTTAATTCCATACTTGTACACGAGTTTGTACAAGAGTGTGAAAGATGCTGTACCAGTGATTCGACCACTTGTATACGAGTTCCCAGATGATGAAAAAGTACATGAATCAAGCTTCGAGTTTATGTGTGGAGATAGTTTACTCGTAGCTTGTGTCACTGAACATAATGCAACCACAAAGAAAATTTATTTACCAAAAGGTGCGCAGTGGTATAGATATGGCAGTACAAATGAGACTATTCCAGGTGGATCTACTATCCAAGTAGATGTTTCTGACATCAGAACAATTCCATTGTTTGTAAGAGCTGGATCGATTATTCCACTAGAAGAAGAAGCAGGAGTGTTGAAACTTGGAGTTTACTTGGATGGAAGTAATGACTGTACGTATGAATTGTTTGACGATGATGGTGAGACAAATGTAACTCATGAACAATACGGATATGCTATGACAACGTGTAGAGTGCAAGTAGAAAATGATATTGTATGCACTGCTTCTACAAAATGTTTTGGTGGTTACCAATCACGTTGGAAAAAGATTGAATTTGAACTCTATACTCTAGAAAAAAATGTCAAAGTGAACATTTTATAAATTTAAATATATCCATGTTCGTTAAGCCACAAGTATGCGTCTGCATAATCTCCTCTTGTGAAATACTGCTTTGCCAACTCGATAAAACTAGTATAATCTATTATTAGATTAATGTAGTAGCGTAGTCCTTTCTTTGTGGCATGTTCATGTAAAAACTGTAACTTTTCAATACTCTTAATTCCCAACTCATATACAAGAGAATTTGACAGTGCTTGTTCATTGATCTCAATATCTGCTCCATGATTAATTAACCACTTGATTAGCATAAAATTGCTACGGTCAAGTACTCGAGTGATAACATATGGACTACAGTCAATATAGTCATATGTTCCGTTAATGTCAACACCACGTTGAACAAGATCTTCCATGTGTGTTACATTTTCTTCAAACGCGTCAGGATTAGCAGTCACGTTATGAACTAAACCACAAAACAGTGGCGCTAACAGTTCATCATCTAGAAAACGTCCCTGCATCCATTCCACGAATGCAGAAACATCTGTAACATGGTCTCTTGTGCATTGATAAACTGCCCATGCTTGATCAACATCAAAACAAATGCGATAACCAGATATGTCCTCTGCTTTTGTCATCACTTCCAAGCATCCGTTATATGGTCCTTGTACCCAACGAGCACCCAAGAACGTGTACAACATTTCTTGTGTAATATATTTAGGATATAAGTACTCCAAAATTTGAGCATTTGTCATCTGGTTCGTGTTGTCCAACTTGTCCTCACAAAGTATTTGAAAAATCGTGTGGTGGTAGTGTACTGGTTTTGGAGAAATTGATTCTAATAGTTTTTTTAAAAGCGGAGAGTTACGCACTAGTTTCATCAAACAATAGTCGTGTAGTGGTACACCTGAATCGTGTAGAATACGTGCACATGTTAAAAACTTTTCTTGTGCGATTGGGTCTTCGCTGTCTGACATGAAGTACATATTCTGTTGAAACTCGATTGTCATCTTTTCGAAAATTCTTTTTCTCGATTGCGTTTCGTCTGGGATAAATACATTAAATACTCGATTCACGTAGGTCATGAAATCGTAGTATTCGTCAACGGTTTGTTCGAGTTTCTTTCCTCTTGCATAGATATCATCAATGATACCCGTGTAGTTGTAGAATTTTAGTACTCGCAGAAACTCTGTGCCTTGTATGAAACGACGGTGCTCATAGTCTGTGTGACGTTTCAAATTCTTTTCTATTCTTTGCAGTTGCGCTCGAGATTTATGGTTATTACGACAAAGAAGTGCTCTTTTTTCTGCTTCTAGTTGCCTAACAAAAAAGAATCGCCAAATATCTTCGTATGTTGTGATTTCATGAAAAGCAGAGCACGTTCGTATGAAAACAGCAAAATCTGGATAACTCATGAACTCTGCGATGGCTAACAATATGTCTAGTGGTAACTGCGTAATGCAGGCATGCTCTGACATGCTTCCAAACATCAAGTTTACACAAAAGTCTTTTCTTATGGAGTGGAACATTTTATTTCTCTGCTTCAGGTGATTTTGGCTTAGCCTTAGACTTCTTGGCACGTGCCTCACGAATCAATGACATCTTGTATTGTTCTTCTTCTGGCATGACCTCCAAATTATTTAGCAATTCACGTAACTCTGGGTACACTTCAAGAGCATATCTTTGGTATTGGTAAGTTTGAATATCTCTGATAACACTGGCAAACTTTCTACACTTATCAAAGTTGATCATCTTCAAACCTTCTCTTTCAATATACTTGGAAGAACCTTCCTCAATAAAGGTCAAATCAGTCAAATACAAACCAACATATGGAATCAATGGAGGTTTCTGTTGTCTAATGGCATGACGTAGATTCTTAAAGTTCTTATCACGGTTCAAGAATGTAACCAAGTGATCCGCAGTTTGTTTAGTTTCATCTGGCATAGCATCATAAGTTTGTTTCAAACGATGAATAGCTGCCAAAGCCAAACCTGACATGATACAGAATACAGCATTGTAATTGTTCAACTTCAAGCACATATCGGCCAATTCGACAAATGTTTGCATTTTCTTGGTACGTTTCTCCAACTCTTCTACACGTACAATTTCAGTTCCTACCCAGTTGCTGACCAAGTTGAAGTGTTGAATCATGTTGTTGATATTGGGTGCCTTGACAGTACGATGTTCCTTGTTCCACGATTGATTCAAACATTCCTTGGGTTCAATCTTGGAGAAGTGATCATAGTCGATCAAAGTCATTTGACGAGCAATTTCTTGTAGTGGATAATCCAATACTGCGAATTTCTTATTCTTTGTGAAAACGTTACGTTTGATGGGCATGATTGGTGGACACTTGAGTACACTCTTAACGACCTTGGATTCATCAGTAGTTGCGACATTGTCCAATGTACGTGACAACATGGTTGACAAAGCTTGTCCGTTACTCTTTTGAATTAATGTGATAAAATCGTTGACCTTGTTACGGATATCAGCATCGTGTTCAAAATCGAATACGTAGAACTTTTCTAACCAGTACTTGATGGCGGAAATGACACGCAAACGGATCTTGTCTAGTTTTTCTTGTTTGAATTCTGCAAACTCTTCATTTGTGCAACCTTCTGGTGGAGGAATGTTAAATCTTTGAATCAACATTTCCAAAAGTTGATGCGAGTTGGTGAATGAACGGTATGTCAAAATGAAAGTATGTAAAAAGTAGTTATCATAGTTGACGTGATGAGTCATTTCTTCAATTAGTTTGCTCAGTGTCGCAGCATCGATTGCCTTCTTTCCAGTGTCCTTTTCATCCATCCAAATAATATTTTCTTCTGGATCTTCCTTGTATTGAATAGTTTTGTAGTCGACTGCATAGAATGGTGCAGGATCCAAAGGATCGAGTTTCTTTGGTTCTTTGAGGTTACGCCTTGATGTCGCAGGTGAGATGGCTTTTTCTTTCTTCTTGAGCAAGACAATAGCCTTGACGCGTTCTTTGTGTGTAGTTGATTCACCTTCTGCTGGTTTGTCTCCTGGTATCAAGTCGAAAGAAATCTTCCACTTGTCATCAACGTCCATTAGTTTGTTCCATACAGTGTTCACTAGAATAATAGCGCCCAAAGTCTTGGCCTCTAATTGTACAAATGACAAGATGTGAGCAATAACGGTTTCGTCTTTTCCGAAACATTCGTTAGTTAGAGCCTTGTCTACTGTTAGTTCGATGGGTGTTGCTGGTGTAACTGGTGAATCAAATTTGAGTGGTTCAACGACAGGCGCGGTCTTGACCTTTTTATCTTCTTTCTCACTTGCTGTTTTTTGTTCTTTCAAGTTGATTTGATGAATGTTGAAGGGTGACAAGCACTCGCCGTACACATTCTCTATTTCTAATAAACTAGTGGGTGAGTTAGTCTCTGAGCTGGAGCCTTTTTCTGTTGGTGAAATTGGTGTCGATGGGTTTGAACCCTTAATACCACTTGGCTTACGAGTGGCCAGAATACGTGACAAAGTGCTCATGACTGGGTGTCAGGTGTAATGTTTTGACTGTAGAAAACGTTTAGTGGTTCCTGATGGACAGCGTCCGGATTAGGTACTGAACATTGTAACCTCAGTCTGACAGGTGATGTGTTCATTAAAATGCACACAAAATCTTCCACTGTAAAAGGCTCTTTCAACTAGTATGCAAAAAAAACTGTTCGTTTACTGTTGGTTTATTTTCTGTACACTTTGTCCCACACTTGCATGTACTTTTAGATATTTTTGAACGCATGTATCGACGCATTCTTTTTCTGACTCCTCTAAATGTCTTTTTGTATTTGTTTCTTGTATACACCGTTTTTGACAAGATCGCATCATACTAGTGGTGTTAGTAACGAGTGTACAATTCGTACTTGAAATAGAGGTCTGTTAGCGCGTCTGTCTCTACTTGTGTAGTGTTCATGTTAATTTGTGTGACTCAACTAGAGCAAATTCAAATACCGCCAAAAATTTGACCGTTTAACATGCAACAATCAGTGAACAACGTCCACTTACAGTTCCAACAGGTGGAGTCCAACTTGGCAGCACTACGACGAGAGGTAGAATCACGAATAGATAGAGAATACTTGAATGGATCAATTAATGATGTAAACCCGTTTAACTTGTTGGAACGGATAAGAATTTTAGAACAAAAGTTACCATCACTACGACAGGACTGTACAAATATATTAGAAGCCAAGAAACGAACAATAGATATCACAAAAAATATACTTTTATTGCACAACAGAAAGCTCATACAGCAGATATCACCTAATGCAAGCTTTGAAGATTTGAAAATGAACGCAAACGAACAAATATTACACAACATAGACGCAACATTCCAAAAACAATATCAATACTGGACGTACAACTTCCAAGACGCAGAAGATGCAGAACAAGAAACAAAACTAGAGGAACATCTAAGTGGAGTTCATTTATTTGATGATCTAGCGCGACTTTCGAACCAATCCAGTGCCACACTAAACTAATTATTATCAAACAAGTGTGTGTTTGTTTCAGAGTGAATCAACGTTTGACAACGTTTTGTTCCTACGACACGTTCCAATTTTAACGCATCATACTTGCAAAATAGTGATAATACACGACAGTTTTCAAACTTTTGCAATAGTGATACTCCTCTTGTCGCGAATGATCGATACACGAAATCGTTCTCTGGTAATGTATAAAATACAATTTGATTAACCTTGAAATCCTTCAACCTTGGAGCATGGAAGTAGTAATGTCTTTCTGTGTACAGTAAATAGTTTGCAGTTGAACCTTGTGCTCTATGTTTTGATAAAACATTTCTTGCGTTCTCACTATACTCGGAAACACCAAAGAATGGAACATGATCTTCATCGAAAAAATTTCTAATGCGAACAAAATCCAAGTACGTACTAACCAATATCAAAAAGATACCATCACTACTTTGTTTCATACGTGGGTAAACTTGCGTTTTGAAATACTCGAAACGAGCATCGTCGATACGTGATGGTTGATCACAATCAAAACGTTCAAAGATTTGTGGGATACTTCCATGAACACTGGTGATGATTCCTTGAGCAAACTTGGTGCGAATTTTCACTTGACCTCTTACGTTGTAACAATAGTTTAAAAGTCCGTTAATGTCTGGACTTGCGAAACGACTCAAGATAATAGTTTGTCTAAAGTATTGACCAAATCCATACACGAAATAATCTCGGATTTTGGTAAAATCGTAGTGGAATGCGTTTGATTGTGTTGGTGATTTGTTCATCAACTTGTCAAAGACAGTTACCAAATGTTCCCAATTTTGCATCAATATAACATCACTTTGATCGACAATACACAACTCGATGGACGAGAAAATCTTTTCACTATTGTGTTAGATTGTGATTCGAAAAAGACGTACTATTTGTCGTTCAAATTTTCTCGTTGAATACCAACTGGTGTTGCAATGATAATATCAGAACCTTGTACTTTGCTCATGATTTCAAATTGTCCATGGTACTCGTGTAACGTCATTCCCAAACTAAAATCATCATCTGTATTTCCTTTAAAGATTTCTTGATACCAACTTGGTTTATCTGCATTTTTATCTTTCTTTTCTGTTTCCTCATCATCAGATTCCAATTCGTCAATATCGGAAAACGTAAGTTCGAACGCTTCGTCACGACGTGTAGAAAGTAATTTTGGCATTAACGCTAACATGATTTGAACGATTTCTAGTGCTTGTCGACGGAACGGAACAATGAAGAGAACAGTTGGTGCGTTATAACCTTGATCTTTGACTTGGCTAATTTGTGTTAAATATTTGAAACTATGTCTTACTAGTGTTCTTCTCCAACGACTTCACGTTTTTTATCATTGTACCAATTATATCGTTTCTTCTTTAAGATGTGATTCACTGCGTGGAGAACGTATGACTCTACGATGGACTGTCTGTTTTGTGAAGTGATATGTGGATAGTAGACATCCCGATAGTCATTGAAGAGTGTGAACATGCATCGTTGAAAATCATTTCTAAATGGGTCATTCACACCAGTATCGTGCAAGTATTCTTCCCACTTTGGAATTATATCTCTTTCGACGCGGCCATGGTCTAATGTTTCCATTGGTTTTGGTAACTCTCTGGCGATATTGGCTTCGATTTTCTTTCCAAGAATATCATAAACTGGGTCGATGTCAATAGCGTCTCCTTTTGTATGCAAATGAACATAGCGACTTTTCTTGGCTTCGAAATCTCGTACCATTTGTCCAATGTCTTCTTCTGTTCTTGGTTTGTTCAAAAATTGGTGCATAGTGTCGTTCTCTTTTCTTGCAAAATCAATTGCAACTTTAAATTTATCATATTTTGCAGACTCTGTATCATTCGAGTTGGTATCTACAAACACTTTGTTTCGCGTAAAAGATTTATATTCTGAAACTGTGGCAAATGGATCAATGTGAACTGGAGCAGTATTGTCTATGAACACAGTTTTCGAAAACAGTTTTCGTTTTTTTCGACTTGGTTTTGCAACAGATAATTTTTCTTCTTCGGGTTTTGATTCTTCAATTATGCGCCTACGTAATTCTTTTGTAGCGTTGTTCGAGAATGTACCCAGTAACTTATCGTACACATTCGAAGGTTCGTCAGGCTCCTCTGCTCGCCTCTTTTGCTTGACCATCGTTTTTTAACACTCCAGGACAACTTTGAACTTCAAACAAAACTTTGCAAACCAGAAAAGGTTATTCACATGAATAAAGTTATTCGCATCAATTTGTGAAACTACACTATTTAATCGTACACATGAAGAGCTCTAGTTACAGAATTATTGCCAAAAATTATGTTGATGTTTGTTTGCTTCTCAAATCCTCGACTGCTGCTTTGATTGCGCTTTCTGCCAACAAACTGCAGTGCTTCTTTACAGGTGGTAATGCCAAGTGCGACGCGATATCGTTGTTTGTGATTTTTAGGCAGTCTTCAATGGTCTTTCCCTTAACCCATTCTGTTGCCAAACTACTGCTTGCAATGGCGGAACCGCATCCGAATGTTTTGAACTTGGCGTCTACTATTTTACCATTATCATCTACTAGGATTTGGAATTTCATCACGTCTCCGCATGCAGGTGCTCCGACAACTCCAGTACCTACATTGGGTAGACCTTTGTCGAGTGAGCCTGTATTTCTTGGATTTTTATAATGATCGACTACAGCCTCGCTGTATTTTGTTCGTGCTTGGAACAACGATGATGTTCTTGCGAATTTAGATGATTGTCTGTATACTTGACGTAACATTGTTGTTTGAAATTGTGCAGGAAGAAGACGTGTGGATAAGACGGAGAAATTTCGCGTTGTAACCGGGTGCCCATCACGTTGCATAAAGTGGCTACAAGCAAAGAAATAAAAGGACTTCTCACTACAAGCAAGGGCACCAGTAGCGCTGTGATGCTACTTGTGTACTGTTGTGTTAACATAAAAACAATTTCATATATTTAATTTAGTGTAAGTTATGATAACCCAAGCTTGAATACGCAGTGGACAAACAACAAATATACGTTTGCGATTGCAGTGGTGAGCAGCATAATTGGGATACCGTACTTGGAGAAATAGACAAATGAAATTGGATTACCATTCTTTGTGCTTAGGCCAGCAACTACTAAATTGGCCGTGCTTCCAATGATAGAACCGTTACCTCCCAAACCTATAATAATTTAGTAAAAGAATAGTTGCGAACATACCTGTGCCGTACGCTAGTGCAAATACCAAAGGCTTAAGTGGAAGTCTTAAATGTTCTGACATCGCCAAAATGACTGGAATCATAGCAGTAGTGTATGGAATAGAGTCAATAATCGCAGAAATAATAGACGATAACCAAACGATTACAGTAATAGCGAGTGGCAATCTCGATCCATCGGGCACTTGCATAATCATACTTGTTACCAAATCACCAACAAAGTCGATGAGACCCAATCGTGACAAAGCACCCATCATGATAAACAAACTGGCAAAAAAGAGTAAACTTGACCATTCAACTTTTTCTAATACATGATCAAAATGTTTGGTATCCGATAGTACAATAACGGAGAAAGCTCCGACAATGGCAATCGAGTCGAGTGAGAAGTGTACCCATGTACTAATAAAAGTTTCCAAAAAGAACATCAAAATAACGACGGAGAGAATGACGGCACATAGGATGAACAATGGTAAATCCTTGATGACGTATTCTTTCTCTAGTTCAGTCAAATCAACTTTTTTGCCTGCTGTTTCGTTTGTAGCGAGAGCTAATTGGTTCTCGAGTAGTTCAATGTGAGAAATTAACTTTTCTTTCACAGTTTTCTCTTCTGGAATGCTATCTGACAAACGAGTAGCGCTTTGTGTCCAAATTGTAATCTCTTGCTTGAGACGTGACATTTCTGCAGTCACTTGAGTTGGTTGAACACGGAAAAAGCTTCTGAATTGGAAGCGTAATAGAACTAGTGCTAAAGCAATCATGATCAATGTTCCTGGTGCCATAAAGAACAAAATCTCGTTGAAACCAATTCCAGCTGCTTTGATTTCTGGAGTGTTGACGATAAGTACAACTGGTGGATCACCAACAGCAGTTGCACAACCACCAATGTTACTTGTCAATACAGTACACATTAGAATAGGTACAGGACTGATATCAACAACCTTTGATAAACGAATAATCACAGGTGTGAGTAACAACATAGCAGTGACGTTATCTAACATGGAACTTGATACTGCGACGAAAACGCACAAAATGACGACTAATGCCCAAATGGAACCACGTGAGAGTTTGTATGCTTTCAATGCAATCCATTCAAAGAAACCTGTTGTTGACAAAACAGCAACTATGGTCATCATTCCGAAAAGTAATACCAAAGTGTGGAATTCTACCCAATCAACCATCTCGTACAATGTAGGACGTAGATTCATGACGGCCATTGCGGAAATGGCTAAAAACGCACCTAGTAGTGTAGCCACTGTTCTATCCACGAGTTCAAAGATGATTAAAATATACACGAATATGAGTACGCAAAATGCTAACACGACGCGACCGCCATAGATGGAACTATGTTGCGTAATGTCCATTTGTATCGCGAATGGGTCCCACTCGTCGTCATGATGAGGAACTTGTAGTACAAGTCGAAGTTGTGAGTTCAAATACTCGACAGGTGTTTGGAATACTTGTCCTGACGCAGGTCTTGTTTTGTTCGATTCGTGTGAAAATGAACCTTTGAACGACATGCTCGCGTTTGCAATGACTTGTATTGATGTGTTTGTGACTGCTTGGAACTCTACATAAATTTCTTTCACTGGACTAGGTAAAACTGGACCTGGATTGTTACCAAACAAGTGTGATGGTTGTTTGAAACGACTTGTAGCATCGATTGGTTCTGCTACAGAAACATCAATAAAATTCTTTGGTTGATGATCGTCCAAATATAAAACTAGTGGTGTGTTTTTTGTCATCGCAAACGTAAATGAATGGTCTACTTCGTCGTAGATACCGTACCAAATGATTCCAATTAGCAAAACTGAGAACACGATAAGAATTTTCACAATGTTCAAGCCTTTGAACAGCTTGTAGTATTTCCCTTTTTTCTCTGCTTCTCTGAGTAGTGATGACGGTGATTGCGGTGTATCGTGCGAGTCTGTATTGCGCGGTGTGCTTACGCTAACCATTAACGGCTGCTCTTCGTCTACTATCATTTCATGGTATGGCCGCTGTTCTTCTACCAGCATGCCTCTGTGCTTGTTTCCAGTAGAACGTTGTGTGATACTAAGTTGACAGCTGTCACTAGATTTTGCACAAATAATTAATAACCCGCCACAATATGCCTTGTATGAAGATCATCTAGCTCGTGCTTTCGTGTGCTTGCTGATTTGAGAAACTGTAGTTTTATTGTAAGGCGGGAAAATACGCGTGGTTAAGTTAGATGGATGGTATTTTGCAAGCTGAAGACATTTTTATTCTCGACACGGAAGTTTTGGAAGCGGAACTAGCTAAAATATGTGGAGATGAGTCACAGAATTGGCTTGCAGAATTAATTCGAACTGAATTATCGGAAAGACAAGGCAGCGACGCTATCATTTCAGCTTTATCTGGGAGTAGTTACACGCCAAAATCTTTTTCATTCGATTTTATACCAAAAGAACAAATAATCGAGCCAGAAATCAAACAAGAAGACCAGTATCAAGTACCACAAGTTTGCGAACAACCACTAGAGCACCACTCACAAAGTTCAACACAAGATCGTTACGAAAAGTATGCGAAAAAACCACCGAAACATCGCTCAAACTCTGCCACTACCATCAAAAAACAAGAACCTGAAAATACAATGTCATTTACTATCTCATATACGCAGCCACCGAAAAAGAAACCAAAACCAGAAGTCATCAAACCACCAGAAGAAGATAGAAATCGACCACGAGCACGTTCAGAATCTTCACTAAAACGAGTCACATTAAATACACAACGTACAAAAGAAGTTGATAAACAAGTCAAATCTGCATTACCTACGCCACGTAAACCACCTGTGCCTAGACGACCAGTTATAATTAAACCACCACAACAAGCAAGAGAACATGGAGAACCAATAATTGCATTTGAAAGTTCGACGCAAGACGAGGTTACACAAGACGTTGTAGATACGAGTATACCTATTGATGCGCAACAAGAGGAAACAATTATAATATCGGAAGAAGTTCCAACGCTTACAGCGATAGAGCCTAGTTCTGTAATCAATAGCGAATTTAACACTCCCAGAGACGTTGACGTTGATACTGCTGATGATTCTTCATCAAGAGACTCTCCATCAACTGAAAGAACATTCGATCAAGAGCAGATTCCAGAAGAGTTGCCAATAGAAGAAAAAATCGAAATTACAGAACCATCACTAGTAGTAGAAGAGATAGATTCTGCAAGCACTTCTAGAAGCGTGTCTAGGGCGTCTTTCAATGCAACTCCACAGTTAATGATAGTAGATGATACTTCAAGTGACGACTCAGACTACTCGGACCAACAACAGCAGAATGTAACAGATGACGTCCAAGAGGTTATAGAAAAGATTTCAGAACCAACAGATGAGCCACAGGTTGACTACTCGGATAGTGATGATGATCGATCTTCAGATGACGATCCAGATGGTGCATCAAGTGTCAACGGTGATGTGATAATGGACCCAAACAATCCTACTCCTGTAACTCCTGTTACACCAATCGACGATACTGATATGATACAACCTAGTTTTGCAGTTCGTTCTATAACACCTGTAACTCCTGTCGATGATGACGACGATGAACCAATCTATCGCGTAACAGATCAAGATAGACAATACTTGGCAAGTAGACAAAAAGAAAAACGTGAACGAGATCGAATTCAGAAACAAGAACAACAAAAACAACGAGAGTATTCTGGTGTGAGTTTGGGTAGTAGAGGTAAAACTGCAGAATGTAATCCAAAAATATTGAAACAATACTTGGACACTGTCAAAGAAACGTATGAAGAAGCATTCAATCGATCAGGAGATACAAACAAAAAGTTACAAGCCGTATCATCACTACTTGCACCACCTAGCTCACATGATTTACCACAAAAGCTCGATTACTCGTCATACTATACATCGTTTTCAGATCTTGTACCAGGTTGCTCTGTTAAGGAGTTACCAAGTGTATTGAACGAGATCGCCACATCTCTCGAGTTATGGAACATTAAAATCGGTGGGAAGACGATACAGAATCATTGCTCTTTTTATGCAGTACAACAATCAAGACAAGAGGTGTACGACATTGTCAAAAACGCAATGAGAGAAATAGGATCTCACAAGTGGCAACAACAGGCGCAGCAACAAAACATGTGGAATTTATTATGGATGTGGACTACCAAAGTACGAATAGAACGTAACAAATTACTCGTTTGGCAACGAATGAATCACTATACGAATGTCAAACAACTCACAAGAAAAGATTTACTAGGAAAACATGTAACTAGATTACAACGATTACCAGGTCGGAAAGGACATGAATTTGATCTAGTACCAGCTACATTTGTACTTCCACAAGATTATATTCCATTTTGTACTGCGTTTGATACGAGTACGTATTGGATTATGAAACCTGTATCAAGTAGTAGAGGACGTGGTATACGCGTAATTGATGACATTACTGAAGTACAATACCGCGATCACATGATCATACAAAAGTATATTGACAATCCGTTACTTTTACGAGGTTACAAATTTGATCTTCGACTCTATATTCTCGTAACGAGTTTCCACCCATTGGAAGCGTTTTTGTACAGCGAAGGGTTCGCGAGAATTTGTTCTGAAAAGTTTAAACTAAGTAAAGAAACCATCGCAAATACACAAATTCACTTGACGAACACTGCTGTCAATCAAGGACAAGGTCACGAAGAGAGTGATGGAACAAGTAAAATTTCTCTAGAAACACTCAAGTACCAACTACGGTCACAAAATCAAATCGATTTTGATCGTGAGATTTGGCCATCCATATCAGAACTTGTAGTAAAGTCGTTATGTTGCGTAGAGGAGCATATTGGCTCTCAACCTACGTGTTTTGAGTTGTTTGGTTACGATGTTATGATTGATGAGAATTTACGGCCATGGTTGATAGAGGTGAATGCGTCACCGTCCATGGAATGTTACTCGTCAATAGATGATATCAAGAGGGACATGATCACTGACACGATACAGTTAGTTGATCCATTGTACTTTGATAGACAGATTTTACTTGATGTGATTAATAGAAGAATGAGAAATAACGCATCTAGACATCAACAGCAGAATAAGTCGCAAATACAAGATGAATTGAACCAAGATTTGACGAAAATCTTACATGGTAAATTCCCTCGGCAATATGGACAGATGCCTGAAAAACTAGGTCGATACCAACGTATTGCCCCAAGTAAGATCTATACAAAGATAAACAAGCTAAGACACATGTAATTTATCACAAGCTGATGTTGATAGTGGTAATTTAGTTTAATATTTAGCGTTCCTATTTACATACATTCTACAGCGAGTAAGTCACGGTCTGGTAAAGCGATGACGTTCTCGTTTAGTTCTCTTGCCGTTCTAGCTGCCCTCTTTATGAGTTGCTCTGGGTCTAGCCAAAGTACAACTTCATACGACGCTGGTTTGACTTCTGGTTCAGTCTCTGGTGCTTCTGCAGCGTATGAGAATGAGACATCCGCATTGAGGAGTGATGATTCCTCGTTATGCGTTGGTCCAGATTTTGGTTGTACAGATTCTTGTGAAACAGGTGTACCTCGTGGTGTGCTCACTACCTGTGAGATGTACTGTAGTAGAACGTTCGATACATTGACGTCGAATACTGGTGATTGTGCTTTGGTGGGTGTCACTGTGCTAATGACCGAGGTTAGGAGTGCATTTCGTACAAAGCTATCCGAATAGCCGTCTCCAGCATTAGCATCGAACGAACCAGCTACTTCTGATACGCTATCTTGTCTTTCGTGCTCAATCTTTGGTTCTACTGGTGTGTCTGCAGTTATTGGGTTAATGATGACAGACTTGCTTCTTCTGCTCTTCTTAATTGCTTGACCCATGTTGTGTTGTTTCTAATTATTTAACAAGGCACACAAACCTCTAGCACAGAGTTTTAAAGTGATCTCTAGTGCTCCATAAAAAAGAGTATACCAAATAAAGCTGACATTTACAATCATAGGAAACAAAAATTTCTAACTAGAACCAACTGTTCTTTTACAAGTATTGTCGGTGCAACTGTAACTTGTCTCTTAGTCTTGAGCACCTTTTGAATGCACTTGTAAGATCTTTTAATGCCTCACTTAAAAAGTTGACCTTGCACACGGTGGAAAACTGTTCGTTGATAAATCCAACTTCACCTGGTTTCGATGGCAACGTAAAGGTTCGATTCTTGGGATCGTTTGTGTTATGTAAAACATTCTTGGAAGCTGAAAAACTTAGTGTGTACAAACTGACTCGAATCTTTGCTTCATCAACTGTGTATTCTAGTATGACATCTGTAGGTAGTGGTGGATAAAACCCTTGTTGCAGCTTTAATGTAACATTTGAAGTTGGAATGTTACTCGACAGTGATGCAGTGATACTTGATGTCGAACTACTCAAAAATGTTGACGCGCAATTAATGCCGATTTGTTCTCTACTTTGTTGTATGATGGACATGACCTCCTCTAGTACGCGAATCAATGAATCGACAGAATTGGGTGACGTTTTGTTATCTGTTAGCGTTTGTGATATTTTGCTGAGTTTATCAATTGCGTTATCTGCCAAATGGTGAGAACGTTGTACTTGATGAAGCAGTAATGGATCTGATTTTTCTATCCTGGTTTCTATCGTGTGTTTGTATTTTTGAACTCGCATATTGACTTTCTATCAAGGTTAATAAACGTTTCAAAGCGTACCCCAGTGATTATTCTATAGCCTTCGATGTTAATGAATCCTTTTGCAACATGATCTATCGCAAATGAAACTTGTTCATATGGTTTGTTGTGAAACGGAATCAAATCTGGGATGTTGTTTGTTGCTGAAGTTGGTTCCTTTTCTTCGTCACTGGATACAACTTCTTCGTCATCATCTTCGTCTTCATCTTGTGTACTTTCGTCACGAGAAGATAAAGTGTCATCGTCACGGAAACTGCTACGTCTTCTTCGTAACTCTTCTGCTTGTTTTTTGCGTAATTCGCGTTGTTGTTGCTTTTTCGCTTCTTGTTCTTGTTTTTGTTTTTCTAATCGTTCGCGTTGTAGCATTTGTTGATGAAAAACCCACATATAGTGGTTCCGATCTTCGTCTTGAGTTTTATAATATCCACCTCCCAGCAAATAACACGATTTCTATTTGTTAGTTTTACTCTCGCATTTGTACGTTTAGTTCATAAATAATTTGTTTCATCTGTGCATTGACTTCGAAACCAAGCAAATGTTTGAGTTCTCGCTCTTGTGTTTCATTTTCTAGGTCTGTATTTGACTCTTGTTGTACAGGTTGGAAAGGTCTCTCGAATGTAGACAGGTTAGAAGTTGACATCGTTTGCCTGCTTTTTACAAATTATTGGTTTATTCTCTTAGCTAACGTTTGCTTGAGGAACTTGGCTTTTTCCATAGTGATATAAGACATCTCTGGAGGTGTAATGCGAATAGGAGCATTGCTACGGCTTACTACAGAGGCTTGGGCTGCAGCTTGTCTGTTAATGGACATGTTCAAATCTGCGTTCACCTCAAAATCAATGACATCATTGTATGGGATTTCTGTCTTGTGATCCATGAAGCATCTACATAATGTGCTGTACTGATGAATTTCCAAAATATTTTGTCTATCTTTGAATGTTACTTTTGTCTTCTTTACGCGGCAAGCAAATATTAATGGAATTATTGCAAAAGGGGGCAAGAACAACAATCCAACAAAAAGCATCAACCACATGAAAAGAAAATCATTTCTATCGATAATATAGGTGTTGCCTTCGCTATCAGTTTTTGCGAAGTCAAAATGACGTTGTTGTCTGTTCACTACAACGCTACCAGATAAGTTGTTTGCTGGAATTTCGGAACCTGGTGGGATTTTACTTGAAGTGCTTGTGAATGAAGCTGGTTGTTGGTTAATTGTGGTATATGTAGTGGTTGTGACTTCGGCTGGCTGTACAAAACTAAAAGTATTAGGATTGTTTTGGTTGTTTCCAGTATTCTTAAATGCCTCTTGGAATATCTTATTAAAATCTATATCGTTTGCATTGCCGGTCGTTGAGTAGGTTGTGTACATAACGTTAGTATCGTCTTGTGTTTGCATTGTTTAGTTTGTTCTGGCGATGTTTTATCTGAAAATAGCATAGTCAATAGTGTACTATTAAAGTAATGAGATAGCCAGCAAAAACACATGCAAAATTCAACTCAGCTAGGTTTAGTTTTGTTTCACATGAGAACTTAGCGTACGCGCAACATGAACTACGGTGGGAAAACTTTACTAGCGGTATCGTAGAATTAATTCTACGCATTTCCCCTCTTAGCCAGTATAAAAGCGCAATTTTGCTCACACTCCACACAAAAACAAACACTAAAACAACATGCGTATCCTTGGTATTAGTGGCAGCATTCGTAAAGCATCGTACAATACACAGATCCTAAAGTTTGTGGGAAACCACATCTCTCAAGCTCACGAGAGTGTCAAATTCGAAATCGCGGACATTTCAGATTTACCATTGTACAACGAAGATATAGAAGCTAACGGTGGTACTACGCCTTCAGCAGTAGCAAGACTAAGAGAACAAGTTAGAGGATCCGATGCCGTTTTCTTCGCCACTCCAGAACATAACTACAGCATCCCAGCTGCACTAAAGAATGCACTTGATTGGCTTTCAAGACCATGGGGAATGAATGCACTAGAGAACAAACCAGGTGCAATCATCTCAAGCTCAATGGGATATCTTGGAGGCATAAAAGCACAATATGCTTTGAGGCAAGTGTTCCTGGCTTTAAACGTAAATCTTGTCACTAAGCATGAAGTGGTTGTGCCAGTAGCCCACCAAAACCTCACTGCAGAAAATGACATCAAAGATGAATTTATTGCCAAGGCTGTACGAGGACTAGTAGATGCCCTCATCGTCCACACAAACAATCAAGCTAAGAAATAAAAACACTATCATCAATACAGTACATATTGCTTTGATCTACGAAAGCAGGTTACAACTATCTATTTTGATATTTGCTAAGATCAAAAAAGAATGGCTGACTTGAACATACGCGACTGTTTTTCTCTTCTCATTGAAGACCACCGCGCTGTAGAGGAGCTTTACGAACGATACTCTGAATCAGATGACTTAGAATCAAAGAAACAGTATTTACGCGTTTTCATTCGCGATTTGAGTATTCATAGTGGAATAGAAGAAGCTTACGTGTACCCTCTCATGGACAAAAATTTAAAACACGGAGGATCACTGCATCAATTCTCACTTGACCAACATCAACACTTGAAAGAAGATTTAAAGTATTTGGACACTACTGAATTAACAGAAGATAATGTTACCGACTTCAACCAAAGACTGTTTGGGTTGATAGCTGATTTAAAGCATCATACTGACCACGAAGAGAAGGATGTGTTTCCAGCTATGCGAGATGCACTAAGCATGGAACAGCGAGCTGACTTACTTTCGCAACTCGAAAAAGCAAAGTCAATGGTCCCTACACATCCCCATCCGCATACTCCAAACGTATCACTTACTGGTTTGAACATTATTACTACAATTCAAGGCTACATTGATAGGTCTCTTGATTTGTACAAAGGAGTCGACAAAAAGTAAGTATTGCGTTTAATGTCTCACAATCTAGCTTGGAACAAATTGAACAAGAAGTACAAGATGTGTTACGAGAAGAACAGCTGGTCGAGAGGGAGATGGCTACCTCAGTAACAGATGCATCTTTCGCAATGGATCCTCTCGATGAACAACCAAAAGATTCTTTATTCTCTGCTCATCACGACAAAACATTTAGTCAAGAATTGGATGCTCCTATCCAAGGTTCCAGACTGGCAGCAGAATAAATTGTACAAATTAACATGTCCGATTCTGCCTACTTGAAGATGCAGTCAAGGAGCTGCGTGTCATCGATTGTAATTTATTATTTTTATCCAAACATGTTTTCTTGGAACATGATGACCGCTAATAACCTTCAAGTTCACCACTGTTTGAGAATAATTTGAAAAATGCTACAACACGGTTTATCTACAGATTCAAAGCATGGAGTTGCAAACGAACAACACCACGACGATGAACAAACCAAAAACATGGAAAAGATTATAGCGAACGAAAAAGCAGAACTATCTGAAATACCATTCGTACAAAAAGTTAAAGAGATGAGCGAATCTCAACGTAGATCAATAGGTGCTCTTTATGCATGTGCATCTGCTACGTGGTACAGAAAATATCCAAAAGTCTACTCGAAATTATTGGAATCTTTACACTTATCCAAACACGACGAAACTGATGTAACTAGTGTCGCAGAGTCGAGTGGCCATTTATCAAAGCAAGACAAACTATCACAGTTAGAAAACTATTCACTAAAAATAGAAGACGATGAACAAACTAAGTGGCTCGTACTGTGGAATTATTTGATCTTGTGTCTAAGTGATGGTAACTACGATGCTCGTATTCGCGTTTCCGCTCAGTACTTGGCCAAAGTATTACACATCGAACCAAACAAATTGAGTGCAGCAGAAGATGGACTTGCTCACGAACTTTGTAAAGCAATGGCAGAGATAGAAGAAGTGAAAAAGAAGAAAAGTACAGAATCAAAAGGTCGTCTATGGAAAATGGGTTTGGCTGGACTCATAGGAGGTGGATTGTTACTACTTACTGGTGGACTTGCTGCTCCAATCGTGTTACCTGCACTTGGCGCTCTCGTTGGTGCTGTTGGAACGACTGCAACTGCACTTGGACTTGGAAGTTTGGCCGCAGTTACTGCAGCAGGTGGCTCATTACTCATGTTGGGAGGAGTCGCCATGATTACTGGAATATTTGGTGCAGCAGGAGCAGGTCTTGCAACATGGAGTATGAACAAAAGAACAGCTGGTATTGATATATTCAAGTTCTCCAAATCGTTAAAGGCACAGCAAAAAGATGACATGAAAAACCAAGAAGGAATGCAAGTCTTTTTGGGTGTTTCTGGCATGTTACGTAGCACCAAGAACGAACAAGAGTATACAGACATGTGGGAAGATATGTACAAAGTATATCCTCATGGTGAGCATCACGCAGTTGTTTGGGAACCAGACACATTGTACAAATTTGGAAACATTATCTACGATTTAATCATGAGTCAAATTGCAGGACAGTTAAAATCGTTTTGGGTTGCTGCTGTATCAACCACCGCTGCTGGACTACTATCAGCTGCTGCCTGGCCACTAACCATGATTGGGATGACTCAAGTATTGTCAAATCCATGGTCCATGGTACTTGATCGAGCAGAAAAGGGAGGCAAGTTACTCGCAGAAGTATTGATTGAACGTGTACAAGGAAATCGACCTGTAACTTTAATTGGATCTTCTACCGGTGCTCGTTTAATCTTTTACTGTTTGCAAGAGTTGGCAGAGAGGAAACAATATGGAATTGTTGAGAATGCATTTTTGATTGGTATGCCACTATCAAGCGACGCAGAGGCAAGATGGAAATCAGTTCGAAGTGTTGTTGCTGGTAGATTAGTTAACGCATACTCTAAGAATGATTGGGTTTTAGCCTACTTGTACAGAAGTTTGCAAATGCGATTCAATGTCGCTGGTTTGGAACCAATTGCCTTCCAAGGTGTTGAAAATATCAATATTGATGATATCGTAGAAGGTCATAACGAGTACGCTGATAAAGATAAGATGCACAAGGTTCTTCAGAAATTGAGAATAAATGAAAGTATTTAATTGTTAAGAATTTTTTCTACAAGATTTTTAAGCGTGCTGATTACTTGTTCGTGTGAAACTTGTGCATGTGATAGACAGGGAAAATTTTCACCGATAGGCGTGAAGTATTCATAATGCAACGTGGAAACAGTGGAAAATCTCTTCCCAAGATGGAGCACTAAACAATCATCTCCTAGCTGTACTCCTATTCTATAAAAGTACGCCTGGTCGTCATTTTTTGTGAGTATTTGAAGCGACTGCTTCTCCCAAACCACGCCTGTCCACTTTTTGGCAAATTTATCGTCGGCATCCAGACAGTGTTTCATGAACCATGCCCTATCAGCAGCATTAGATGTTATTTTATCGCAATAGCTCCTAAATAACTCAAACCGTTTGTCTTGTTTTACATCTACTCTGCATTCTACTGTGTTACTAATCTCTAACTCCAAGTGGTGAATGAAAAGAGGAAATTTCAATTGGTATCGTATACAGCTTCTTTCTGCTCTACACAATTTACGTTGTAGCGGCTGAAGTAAATCTTTTTCGTGTTTGTCAAATCCCACTGTTAAAATTTGTAAATCAGTAAAATTCGAGTTTGGATTGTATGTTTTTCGCTTTTTTCGATGTGGTACACGTACTGCATAGTCATAGTCATAAATAGTGAATAGTCTCTGCGAACGTAGTCGTCCTGTTCTTCCTAAGAGTCAGTACTGTTTTAATGTCACCTAACTGCCAGAAAACATTACTATCTTGCCTGTTGTCGGGTCCCTCGTGATTATCATGATTTTGTTGCAACATTTGTAACGGTATGACAATGGACAGCCAAACAGTCTCTAGCATACATGAGCTCCCACTTGAAGTATGTGGTTATGTACTGTCATTCTTGCCGATAAATGAGCGTGTTAGGCAGCGCTTGTTATGTGCGCAGTTCAAAGACCTGATAGATAATGAAAGTGTTTGGCAGGATCTACTAAAAGACCAATTTCCAGAAGAATACAAACAATTAGAAAACGAAAAAGATGTTGTTGACTGGAACCCACGGTGGAATACTTTCATGGAAATTTACAAACGATTGTACTTGACAAAGAAGGAACGCTGCGACACGTGCTTCGGTGGACGATACGAGTTTCTTTCGAAGAATCTTCGGCGAAGAGGAATTCATTTTATTCGTTGCGAACGCTGTAGAAACATTACTCTTTGTAACCGTTCCAACACGCATTTGTTGAAGCGTGCAGAGTGGAAACAGGTACATAGTTTTACGCGAGAAGAGCGCCGTCACAATTACAAAGTCAAAAAATACGATCTGGAGGAAATAGAAAACTTTAAAAAAGTAAATATTTCAGAAGATGAGTTACAAAGACGTAAAATTGCACAATATGGACACGCAACTGCTAACATGATAGCAGACCACAACGCGCTACTCGATTTTAGAAACGAATGAAATGCTTTATTTTTTAACAACTAGACTATGAAACAAAAATTTCTAGAAGCTGGAATACCAAAAAATCGAATTGCAGATTGCATCAAACGGATAAAAAACAAGTGTCCTACCGTCGATCAACTAATCAAACAAGAAAAAAACGGTTTAGAACAGTTTATCAAATTCGAACAAGAAATGCAACGATGGCCAACATATATCGAACAAGAGTACTTGATGAATTTAAGTTCTGCATTCAATCCAAATGTCCCACCAGATACACAAGGATTTTTAACATTTATCAAAACACTAAAAGGTGACCACGAGAGAATATCAATCCACCCATTGGCATCGGATGAGTTAATATGGGCAAAAGAAGCGATTGAAAAAGCAGAAACAAAACAAAAAGAAGATTACTTGCTACGCGCCATGAAATTGAACAAAAAATGTAAAAAGTTTGGCAAGTTACCCTATGTACTCGGCACACTCGATGACTACTTGAAAAACGGTGGAGATATGTGTGCAATCATTCAAGAAAGTGATGAGCCCTGCTTGAGTGCTTCGGATGTCTTACGAATGTTTGAAAGAATTTGGGATATTCTAATTACAGAAAAAGTAGATAATTGGGTATTATTATATATTAAAGGAGCGTGTAGTTCCGAACATTTGTGGAAAGATTTAGAATCCGATGATCCGTTTTATAATATGATGGATAGTGTTGTTACACAAGTGAGAGATCGATTGAACGAGTATGGACGAGTGAAAATGGTGTTGGATGCTGCCAATTATGACATGTTTACTTATTATCCTACGGATAGGAAATTGAGTGTACCTGATCTAGAAACGGTCGCTCCTAAAAGCAAGGCAGAAGAAGATTCTATTGCTACACGAGTTCACAAGAAACAACGAGTTGCAGGTAGGTTTAGTAAATAGCAAGTTTACTTCCAACAACCTTTTTGGAAATCAGAGTAGATATTGAATCCACTACTTCCATTTGGCATAGCAATTGAAATCTTTGGATGTACTTCCAAGTCTATGGCCATTGCTACGTCACACTCGACATCCAAGTGATACTGATTACTAATCAAATGGGCGTTAGTACTTGGGTAAACGTTCCTTGGCAATTCAAAGATAAAATCTTTTTCTAGTGATGATTTCGATTTGACTCCCTCAAATGTTGCTCGATGTATTTCTCTACTCGACCTTTCTTCTAATCCCTCTTTACATTTAATGTGCAAGTCCTGCATTAGCTTTGCCTTCAGGTTCCCGACATCCTTTTTCGTTTCGTTCTCAACTTTAATGCGTAATGGCACTCGTTCTCCTGGAGCGAAAACATCTTTAGGAATGGTAACAAATAGTTTCAACTTTTTGCTTCCTCCAAATAAGAATGATTTTTCATTCTGAACATGTATTGCCTGAGGAGCACGATGCAAGTTCTCGTTAATAGTAATGTAGCTCTTGTTTTTGATATCTTTTCCTTGCATGTCCACAAAGACTTTCACCTTGTATATGATTGCAGCAAGACAATTATGAGTACGACTACTGAAGACTCCCGGTAAATTATGCGGTAATTGGAATTTAAAATTATACGAATACGTTCCTGGTACGACTACTTGCGAGCCGAAATTGCATAGAGGAATAGCTTGTTTGAAAAAATCTCTATTTTCTGTTACCCAAACAGTACGCACATGAGTCTGCTCGTTCTCTACATATGTTTCCAATTTAGACATTTTTGTTCGCTCAAATCCCTTCCATTTTATCATTAACGATTGAGCTACAACATTACTTGTCACTGATAAATCCGCTCGTCCTGATACTATGTCTCCTGACAAGTAGGCAGGTTTGTCTAGAAACAGTTGAATAGTACCAGACATACACTTATCTCTGTTGGCAACAAGGCAGTCAACCTGAATACAAATACTGGAGTTTATTTACTTTTTTCTAGCCACTGTAGTCCAACCATCAGTATCTGTGCTTGGTTTCTTCTGAGTTTGACTACGTTGTACTGCTGGCTGTACAACTTGTGCAACTGTTCGTGGATTTTGAGTAACGATAGCAGGTGTTTGGTCTTCCTCTTCTTTGTCTTCCGATAAGTAAGCTGTCAACCAATCTTGGTCAATCTTTTGCAACAAACGAGCATTGCTGCATGCCATCTCCATAGTCAATAGTGTCTTGATCATGTACTCATAAACGATTGTTCCGTTGAGCTCTCGCTCTTCCAATCTTATTGCAACAGCCACTGGTTGATCTTTCACCAACTCGATTGGAAGTAACAGTTGAAGCTCTCCATCACCTTCGTTACCTTTATCTCTAAAGAATTGAGGAACAGCGTGTCTATAGTTACTTCTTGCTTTTTTGATCGATTTTGTAATCTTGGACAAGATGAGATCAACTAATCCCTCCGAATCGTTGTTATGCATCTCTTGAATTTGCTCTGGAAATCGTTTAGGATGCACCAAAAGTGAGCATTTGGTCTTGCTTCCTTGTTCAACTCGATTGTGTAACGGTACATGATACGACCAATATGTTCGTTCTTGAAAAAGTCTGTACGTTGGAGTTCTCTGGGTACACCTGCCATCGATACAGCACTATGAAATTTTCCACTTTCATTCAAGATACGACCAAATGTTGCTTGACTTGAAAACTTGGATGTGTCGACAAATTGATCAATCACCCACTCGCATGGCTTGTACTCAACCTCATTTCTGGATACTCTTATTACACAATTTTTCAATAACTTTCCATTAGCGTTACTGACGGCGTTTGTAAGACTATCTTGATCTTTCATCTTCACCAAAGCGCTTCTCAAGTCAGCAGCCTCTTTCTTGTGCATCACCCAATAGATTCGTTCAATGTTCACTTGTTCACCATATTTTTTCAAGAACGTCTGAAGCTATTTGGTTGTGACACTACTTGGAATATTGTCAATGTATGCGGAGAATGGAATGTTTCTTCTTTGAGTTTCCGTGATCGCGGTGGCTGTGTAAACTTGTTTCTCTCCGAGTTGTTTGTTATGTAGTTGTTGTACTGCTGCATCTAAACTCTTTTCGTTCTCCATTTCAACATAGGCGTAACCAATAGTTTGATTGGGTATCGAGTAACACTCAACGCGTTTGACTTGAGCAGTTGGGCAATTCTTTGTGATGAATGACCTTATATTGGTCTCGTTACTGTGCTTGACATCAATGTTACGCATGTACATGGTATTCTCACGCACTTCTTCACGGGTAAGAAAGCTCTTTCGCGCCATGACACAGTAAATATCTTGACTAAGGTGCGTGACGAGGCCAGTATTCCATGCAAGTAGTGTAGGCTCGTACTCTGCGTTTGCCTTAACTTCGGCTTCTTTCTTGATAGCAATCTGTTTTTCGTGAGAGTACGCCAAAACTTTGCCTTCTTCTACAAGTCTAAAAAACGTTTGTGCGATGTACGAGTAGAGAATACCAAATGGGATAGCATTCTTTTCTGTATGTAACGTCCATCGTTCTTCCTCCGCCATGTTTGCCAGATATCTAACTTTTGATTTAAGATCACCCATATTTTGTTGTACCAAATATTGCAACCCTTCTTTAGCCACACCGTGGTAAAAGAACTTAACATTGTATAACGGGTTGTATTTGGGTTGGAGAAAGTACCAAGGATCCTTGTGTTCTGTTTGTGTCATATTGCGAAATCAAAAGTTACGCGTCCGAAGATTTAAATACCCATTTTCCTTCGAACTTGGTGAAGGGTTGAACGTTGTGAAGCTTCAAACTTTTAATTACAATACTCAACCGGTGCTTAGCTGTAAACATCTACCCATGCACTGTTGGCAATCAACCATGGTCTAATAACGATAACTTGCAGAATAATTTGAATTCGAAAGGACATCGCAGTAAATACGACTGTTAAAAGCATAATTTCCAGTGGTTTTAAGCAATATCGTGCTATACAAACAATTACTAGAAAAGAGTACAAGTGTAAAAAATCTTTGCTCGTGAATTCTTAAGAAAAAATAAAACACTTCTTTGCTCACTTGTTGCAGCCATATGGTACTTGGGAAGCCAGACTATTGTTCAAGAGTTACACGCTGGAACAGGAAACATATAATGCGGAGCTTTCTTAGAAGACAGCTGTTCTAAGATTTACAGTACGGGCGGGAATGTAAGTTCCTGTTCTCATACCTTTTTAGTGCAAAACTAAAGAAGCTCGTTTCAGAAAAAACCATGCTACCATCATACACTATGGACCAGGTGATGCTGTTAAACGGCATACCTGCACGGCTACCAAATATACACAGTCGGAGTCCATCTAGTTTAGCTATGCCAATGGAAGTGGAATTACATTATTCTGAAAGACGAAAACTAAAACAATCAAAACGAATAAAGAAAAAGAAAATGGAAGAAAAAACAGAGGAAGTAATATCAGAACCGTCGACAATGTTACCTTGCATAGTCACAAATTTTGAAACTCCAGTCGTGTCAGAAGAAGATTCAACACAACTACCACCAATAGCAGACTCGAACCGTATCGATAGCGTATGTTCATGCAACACAGAAACAACAGATGACCTAATGATGAATGACTTTTCAATGAAGCCACAGTCGCTAATGAAGTTGTTACATCAAAAGAGCGCGTCACTACCGTCTACCTCAACTCGGTCTCATAGAAGAAAAGAATACAATCCAAAACTAAAAAGCGATATTGCTTCATGGCTAATTAACGCACCACAAAAAACACGGAAACATAAATAAGTTATTTACTTGGTGATGTTGGTGGTGAGTTTGCAGTAACTTCTTGAATTTCAGGTTCCAAAAAGGCACCTAACGAACCCAAGTATCCTTCATGCTTCAAGAATAAGGCTTGTGCTTCACCCTTACTCCAAAAGTTAACTGCATATGATAATGATCTCATAGTGGTTGGATGGTCACGTATAAAGTAACCAGCAAAGTAGATACGCTTCAAACCAAAACGAACAGCATTCAAGTATGCTATTTGACCAATGTTGTTACAAATCATAAACAACAATGATTTCGCCATATCAGCTTTTGTGAATTCTGGAATATCTTCACCAGTCTTTTTCATGATCGCCTTTCCAAAACTACTTGCGATGGTATCTGTTGATAATCCGATTTTTCCATAATCTCTACCTTTTCCGTAAATATCACCGACTAACATGTCTACGCGTCTGTTATCGCCTTGTGCAGAAAGTTCTAACAGTTCTCCAAAGGTGTCGACACCTGTTAAAAGACTACATAATCCCCAAAACGTTCCACCACCGATGCTCGATCCTGATACACGTTCATATTCACGATCTCCCAACACGCGTAGAATAGATACACCGCTACCAATGTTAACAATCAGATAAGGGTATGGGTTTGACGTTGCACTCTGGTTGTGTGAGTGTTAAAAAAGTCTACATACTGTGTACGACGTGTAATGTTTCTCTTCGTTGTGGTATGTGAAACTTTCGTCTGGCAAATTTTTGAGTAAAAAGTTAAGTCCGCTTATTAAACACTCCATTTCGTCATACTTGTGAATTTGTGTGCCCAAACGTTCTCTTATAAGTGAGGCGAATTTGTATGCGCCTCCACCGGTTGCGTGTACTATGTGTGAACCTCCCAACTCTTTATCATACGCATTACGATATTTTTGTAGCTTACCTTCGATGAAGCTAATACACTCTTCAATATCGGCTGTATTGAACCTAGCAAAACATATCCGAACACCCTCATGCTTGGGTGTTTGTTCTTCAAATACGACATCTTTTGTTTTTCGTAGTGGTATTGGTGATTTTGGAGGCGTTGACAATTTTTCTACTGTGTTAGTGCATGTAGGGTCACTCACGTTTAGCATCATCGGTGTCTAAGTAGACCATTTTAATCAAACTGCCTCCAATATCAAGTGCAAAATGACCTATTGGTTCGTTGTGATGCGGAAGTAGAATAAAGTGGTTTTCTGTTGCGCCTAGTGTATCTGGCTCATCTGTTTCGTCATCACTAACTCTGTGAAATTCTTCTCTTTCAGAATCGGGAATTTGAACATGCAGCGCGTTTGCAACGTTTAAGGAAGGCTTCTTCGTTATTACACGAGTTTCGTCTTCTCCACTCTTGTTGGTATCCGTCATCGTTTGCGCTGTTGGTTACGAAAAGATTCTGCTTCGGCCAAAACAAAAGCCGCACAAGAAGTCGTTGGAGATTAGGTCAGTAAGCTAGCAATGAACCGTTTATTTCTTTCTTGTGTTACGTCTCTTGGGTGCAGGTACGTCATCTTGTTCAATCTCTACTTTTCTTTTTCCAAGATTTCGGGAAGATCTCCTCTCACCGTGTTCATTCTCTGCGAAAGCTTCTTCGTTTGTTGGCAAGTCCTCTTCTAATATTAATTCTTCTAATTTCCCGTTTGCAATACTAGCCAATGTTAAATTGGCATCGGACGCTTGCAAACAGTTGTAAATGGTTAACGATTTGATTGTTCCACTATTAGCTAACAACTTTAAGGCTTGTTTTTGCTTGAGATCCATTCTTGTGAGTACTAATGCTCTCAATCCGGGTATCTTTAGAATTTCATTCACAATCTTGGTCGATAACACGCAACTAGGACCTCCGTCAACATTTCCATCCATCTCTAATGTTCTCAGATTAGTGCAGCTCTGCAGCGAGATTAAATGGTCCAATTTCTTTTCTGAAATTGCCATTCCATAACTATAAACTGTTGTAGGCATTTCAAACTTGAGAAACGGAAATCTTGCGAGTTTCAAACGATGAATAGGAAGTAAATCCAAATTCAATATGTCTTTGTTGTGGTTCAGTGCATACAAATCCAACGTGAGTGATTTGAGATTGACGCATTCATGTATTGCTTTTGCGGATGCCTCTGATAGACCTCTTGAAGTGATGTGGAGGTGTTCCAAATGTGCTAACTTGGGTACTTGAGCAAGAGCTAATTCAAATCCTCTTTTTAAAGCAGAACGATGATCAAACTCTTCGCGTCTCGCGCGTCTGCTTCTAAATTTTGGTAAAATGACTTGTCCTTGGTAGCCATCATCAAGTGACAAACTTTTCAAGTTTGTTGCTTTGCTCAACAATGATACATTTGGTGTAGTGTCGTACATGAACGAGCCTTTTTTGCGTTTAAATACCGTGTACGAAAGAGTACCAACATGTAATGATGTTAAATCTTGCAAACGAGGGAGTAGGTTGCTTAGTTCTCTTCGCGATGCACCATCGAAACTAGTTTCAATTGAAGTAATGCCACGCGGCAACAATGTACAAGACTCACTGTTTGAGACAGTTACCGACTTGAAGAGTAACTGTGGCTCAGGAGAGTCCACAAATCTTCCATAGAATAGTTTAGCAGAAGCAGACATTGTTGCCTCGCTGTGCTCGTCTAGTGGCAAGTTGCCAGTGTCGGCAACATAGTACGATAGAATGTACGTGACGACGTCGTGAGGTAGAGGCATAACGTCATCGTCTTCCGTCGGTGCGCGCATGTTTGTTGTTGATTTCTTTTACAACAGAGTCGAATGTGTCAGCAAGAAGTAGCCACTAAACTTGCGAAACCTCATCTTGTTTTGTACTCGTAACAATTGAACTACCATTGAACCCATTTGAAAAAAAAGTTTCTCCAGTCCTGAAAAACATCCACAATTATACGCTGTGACATCACAAAATCCATAGATGGGCTGCCAGCGTCGCACTCACAGGAATTGACGTCACTAAGTTGTAAAAACTCAGTTGACCAAGCCCAATTTCACCAAAATCATAAGATCGAAAAGAGTCACAAAATGACAACCACCGCTTCAACTTTCGATACAAAACATGAGGACATGATCGTACGTTTCCAATAACACTTTGTTAATTTTCAAAAAGCATGATGCCCAGTTCGATTACTACGGAAAGAGACTAGCAACGTGCTCTTCAGATAGAAGCATCCGGATATTCGATAGCACCACCCAAGATAACAAACAAATCGCAGAACTAAAAGGGTACGAAATAACGATTTTTTATTAACAAAACAGTCACGAAGGACCAGTGTGGCAAGTAGCGTGGGCTCATCCACAATTTGGATCTATTTTAGCGTCCTGCTCTTACGATCACAAAGTTTTTATTTGGAAAGAAGGACAAAATAACCAATGGAGCAAAATCTACGAGTACAAACACGACTCTTCAGGTATGTGTTTTTTGCATATACTAAATATGTAGTGAACGCAATTGCGTGGGCACCTCACGAGTTAGGACTTATTCTTGCTAGCGCGAGTTCCGATTGCACCATCGTAGTTAACACATATCAAGAACAAACAAATAACTGGGAACCCAAGATTATTAAAAACGCTCACGAAGTTGGATGCAACGCGATCAGTTGGGCACCAAGCGCACCATTGGCATCACTAACGCAACAACCAGACCAACAACAACAGCCACAACAGCAACAACCTCAACTACAATCACGTTTGGTTTCTGGTGGTGGCGACAACACCGTCAAAGTATGGGTTTTGAACTATGATACACGCGAGTGGGAAAACGAATTTGCAGGTGTTAAACATACTGACTGGGTACGTGATGTTGCCTGGGCTCCAAATATCGGACTTCCATATGACACTATCGCGTCATGCTCTCAAGATCAAACTGTTCTCATTTGGCGTAGAAACGTAACGACTACCGGCAACTGGGAAGACAAACTTTTAAACAAATTTAACTCAGTTGTATGGCGTGTTAGCTGGAGTCTAACAGGAAACTTGTTAGCAGTAAGCACAGCCGATAACCAAGTAACACTTTGGAAAGAGGCATTTGATGGAAAATGGACAAAAGTATCTTCACTAGAAGAAAATCAACAGCAAGGCAACTAATAAATTTTTTAACTATCAGCATGCTCTATTTGTTCTCGCATGGCGTCTGGTACGTGCATGTCTTCGAACGAGTATCCACGTGAAGCATTTCTTTTCACATAGGCTGGATAATTTTGAATGATTCTCATAATAATGTCACTTGTACTTATACCCTCAGTTCTCTTTATGGTAATGTACCGATCCATCTTCTTGATGTTTTCGTACACGTCTTTACCATGTCTGTCTAGAGAATCATCCTCTCCATGCGATACGAAGTCGATCTATATGTAAGTATACGTCCTAATTTCTTACGTTGTGCTTTCTCATAAAGTCTGGTGTTACAATCCAGGGACTGTTGGGTACGATTTCGTCAATAAATTTACAAAATGTGACTCCCAGTGCTCGCTCTTTCTCGTTCATCACTGTTTTGCCTTTGGCTTCCCAAGTCTCTTTGTCGTTGCAGACTAAATGTTATTATCAATTTATACTCAGCATACCGCCAACAATCAAATAAACATTGGGGAATAGTTTTTTCGCCTGTTGGAGTGCATTTGCATGTCCAATGTGGAAGAGATCGAAAACTCCATCTGCATAAACTCTTACCGGCCTGTTCTTAGGAATCTTCCATTCACGATTGTGTTGTTCGCTAAAGTACATTATTTTTTCTTCTTTTTCGTGAGTATCATAATCTTGCGATAAATCACGATCTTCTGAGACGATTGGTGCTGATTCCATGTTGTTGGTGTTGCGAGTTTTTAATAAGTTTGGGTCAGTTATTTTCGTCTGTCCTCAACATTACAATATGAACAAACTATTAACACCACAACGTTGTTCTCGTATCTTTCGAACTTATAAAACATCTAGTTTCGTGCAAGCGTTATCGGGTCTACCGCAAAACTTGAAGAATGACAATTTACACACAACAAACAAGTTTTCGCTAGAGTACATGAAAGAGATGCGCAAACTAATATCAAACATGCCAAACATAGTCTCACAAGAGATGAGAAAGAAAGATAGAAATAATTTTACTAATTTGTACGTATATGCGATTGACTCTGCGAAAACTGTTCGTGTGGACGATGGTATTAGTATTGACGACAAAAATGTATATGTACATATCGCAAATCCTGCATCTGTAATTTCAAAAGACTCCATTATATACATAGACGCGCATACTCGCCTGAATGATCAGTTACTACTATTCCATCCCGATTTATGTGAAGAATTAAGTTTGAAACCAACACCAGATGCTAAATACAAGTTAGTAGTTACAGTTGTACTACCGTATGACAGTACAACAATGACAATGTCAAGTTTAAAACATGCATCTGTTGTTCTGGGTTACATTAGTACTGATAAAATCTTTAACATAACTGCTGATAACGCAGAAATGATTATTTCTAAGCGGGATGCAAATGATGAACTAGTTAAATTGTTTGAGCTTTCAAACAAGTTTCACCTGGTGAATAGAAAAGACCAGCCAGGAAAAAGTCAGTTAATAGTAGAGGTGATGATGGACCATGCAAACACTTTTCTTCGGAAACTAATGGCTAGTATTGGTTTCAAGGGAGCTTTCAACTTTACATCGCCTTTGCGCTTATTTGTGCAATACAAAGCTCAGATTCAACTTGTACACTATTTAAGAAAAGAAATTATGAACCTAGCAGGTCTTGCGACAGCTACAACAAGATCAGAGATAAAACCTGCTATGAGGATGAAATAGATTCAAAGTTCAAGTTTTGTAAGACGCGCCAAAATAAAACGTTGATGTGAATGTCACACGATGCAGATCAACGACAAGTCTTTCGTAACTCTGCAAATACTCCATTATTATTTTGTTTAAGTGGAACGGGAACGACTCGATGTGCAGACCTGATTGTGCAAAATGGAGGCAAAGTCTCTCCGCGCGTTACGAAACTGGTAGATTATCTGATTGAGTGTAGTGCAATTCAAGGACCAATCGGCTACACCGGAAAAGTAGAAACAGCAGAAAAATATCTGATACCGTACCTAAGTATGTCATATATTCAGGATTGTATACAAAGAGGCACAATAATTCGAGATTTCGAGCCTTACCGAATGGTATGTGTTTTTATGTTCGTATTAACTGAAAATAGGCGATGGTTCGTCACTCTCGATCAGTAGCAAAACAACCAGTACTGCAACAACTATTTCCACCGACTATTAACCAAAGAACAGTTAATGGAGCAGCTATGCTAGATGATATAAGAAATTTACCGAATGTACCTGCTCCACAGCCACCGTCACCGGAAAATACCCTCCGAGTTTCGCCGACAACACCAATGAGAAAACAAGCAACGCCACAATCTGAGAGACGACATTCGCCACCAATAGCGCCACCTACGACACCACAACGACCAACGCCTGTTCGACTACCTCCACCAGCACCTTCTTCAGCACCGACAAAACCACCATCACCTACAACACCTCATAGACTACCTTGTACAGCACCTACACCTTCACCACAACAAGTGTTGCCACCTTCTCCACAACTGGTTCGACCACCGACTACACCTCAACGTTACTCGCCACCTAAACGAACAATAATTGACATTTTAGAGGACGAAAGTGAATATCAACCACCTCCACAAAAGAGAAGAGTTGTGGTTGAGATCGAAGATGATGTGCAAGAAATTCCACCACCAATTACACCTATTAGAGTTCAAAACCCACCACAATCTCCCAGAAAGACACCAAGCTATTCTAATGAAGACATGAAAAAACTAATTGAGCATATGGATGAACAATCGATACGTCATATACTATTACAAGCCCTAGACAAAGACCCGAATGCGCTTCAACAAATTCTCTCAAATGGAGATAAATCTTCCGCAAGAGATGAAATAGAAAAACGACTAGACGATGTGCACGCTTTAGATTTAATTCTAAATGATTTCCAACAACGACTATTTGCAAATACACAACGTGATTGGATGAACGGACATGAACAACAACACCAAATCATGAATCTATTTTGCTGGAAAATACACGACTCATATTTAAAACCAATCCGTGAAATATCACTCGAGTATCAATATGGCTTCGACAGTTGTCAAAAAGCACTAGTTAGAATTATGAACGGAGTCGCCAGGTTGAGGCGAGTAGGAACACGTGTATCGATAGACTCTGATTTGAAACATTGGGATGATGCTCCTCAAAACAAAGAGTTTTTGTATCATTTATTCAAAACGTGGTACGATATGTTACTATCAGCACAAAAGCACCGACAACTAGTTGATTTGGAATCACTACTTGACTGGGTAGCCACTGCAACTGAATTTGATACTTTTGGTCACCTGAAACAAGTTCGAAACGCAACAAGTCATGTTGGAGAACCAGATAACTTGTTCGACTACACACTATGTCAAATATCCATGAGAAGTTTCAAACAAGACCCAACGTGGTATCAATTCCACAAAATCTTGTATGAGAGTAGACCTGAACATCAAGACGCTCTAAAGAAGGGTATGATTGATCATTTGAAATCGTTACCACCACCAATTCGTTTATCATGGATGAAATCAAAGTACCAACTACAACCACTAGAGAAACGAGAAGCAGCAGATACCGTTCTGGTTAAAATTCTTATTAGAGAAGGTAGATTACAAGAAGCGATCTCGTTTGCAGAGCTACGAGATGCACAGAACGCGTCTGATGGACACGAGTTGTTACTATTATGCGCAAGTTATGCAATCGCAGAAGATGAGAAATGGGTGTACAAGAAGGCTAGAATCATCATGGAGCGATTGGCAACGTTAATTCCAAGTGAAGTAAAGAAGAGAGTGTCAACGTTGATGAACCAACGATGGGCAAACTTGGCAATAAGTAGTGAAAACGCAACAGCAGAACAGATCGATAGTGTAACGACCAAACTAGACGCAGCGTATGATCAAGAACTAGTACTCATAGAGGCATACACAAATCAGCAAGAAGACGATGCTATTTCTGTTGAAGATGATAATATCGAACCTTATGAGTTTCCAGACTATGGACAGTTGTACCTGCGATGGTCAAAACTTGCTCAGTGCGTGTGTGGGATCATGAAACCTCAGCATATCATCAAAGAAGAGTTTGAAGATGAGCGTGATACTGTGAATCCATATTTACCTGATGTACCACCACTACCAAAACAATGTCGAGTTCTAAACGATGGGAAAGAGTCATGGAGAGCGTTACTATCACGATTATGTATGAATGTACAGAAAGAAGCAGGGTTAGGGCTATTGCGAGCAACAGAGGCACTGTACAATACAAAAACATTCTCTACACCATCAATACGAAACGAGGAGCAGATGTTGGGAAAGGATATGATCATGGTACTGAGAATGACTCATAGTTGGGTGTTACAGCACCCTGTGAAACGACAAGTCAAACAAGAAGTTAAAATGCAAGTACCTATAAAGATGAAAAAGATAACAGAGACGATAGATATTACATAAATCAGATTATATCAGTTATTATGTCTACACGTGAGAAGAGACTTGTAGTAGGATTAAAAGATCTTTTGCATTTTGAAACTGTTTTACAAAACAATGTTGCGTCGAATAGCACAAACTTCTGTGTTGCACAGTCGGTGGTACTCAGCTACGACTATATTCCCTACGAAAACGAAGGACGAATGGCTTGCATCACTGCAAAAACGAAATGATTATGGTGTTTTGAGTCACTTAGGATTTAAAATGGTAGACATAAACGAACAAGGCGGAGTCACAGCCAAGGTGAAATATTCGTACTGTTTCTAAACGAATTAGATCGAGGTCAAAAACCATCATATGGCACCGAACGGCTTTCTTCATGCAGCATGCGTTGGTAATAATCTTCGAAGAATCTAATTTTTAGTCTTTCTTGCCGATACTGTTTGCGGGTTTGGATGTTACACTCAATTACCATCATACAAGCATCATTTTACAACTGTAGAACTAAAAAGTAACCACGTTGGCACTGCAAAAGAGGGAGATATAATTTTTAGCGAAAGTAAACCGCTTCACATGGGCAGATCGACTCACGTTTGGGAAGCGACAGTGTACCGATTTGATGAAAAGGGAGAACGAAAAAATTTGGCATTTTTCAGAGCAACACAGATTATTTTAGATCCAAAGATATCAGTACCAAAAAACAGGGTCCCCTTGGATTAAATAGTTTCACTTTATCTTCTGTTTGTTGAATGTCAAATGTACAATTCTAACAGAAGCCAAAAATAATGTTATTCCAACTGAGAATATAGAACCAGGGGTCCATCTGCCATATGTTTGTATACAGGGCATGAATACTGCGACGTAGAGAAAATCCGCCAGTAGACAGGCTTCTAGCGTAGTACGCGGAACTGTTGGATGACTCCTCACTCCCACATAACCCATTAAAATACACATGACTGAGAATTGTTGCAAAAAGTAACCTGCTAGTTTTTCAGAATCAGCAGGAACGTCTATCCCAAACATTTGTATCGTCATTGCTGGGAAAAAAGTCATGAAGATACCAGTTGCTACTAATAACCAACCCTCTAGGTAAAACACGGTGGTACAGATGTCATAAAGTTTGTTTGTCATTTTTCGTTTTTACAAAGCCACAAGAACGTGTCTAGTTAGAGCACATTTATACAGATGACTCTTTCAAGCCTAAAATTGCGTTGGGTATATCTCCATTGTGCGTTTTGATTGCTTTGACTGCCTTTGACCTTGAAACATTTGCGTCCTTCATGACTAGTTCTATTTCACTTGGAATTAGTCCAATCTCGTCAAAAATCGGATCATCTTCTTCTTTTGTCTTGGATAAAACATGTACTCTTGGTGATTCCAGTTGTAATTTTGTTGCATTTTGTTTCATCTCCTCGTTTGTACGATCGTACAACCTTTGCTGCTTTGCTATATCATCTAGTCGCTCACTCATATACTTTAACTGTTCATAAAGTCCTTGAATCTCTATAACTCTTTCCTGATCTTTCTTTTCCAACATTTCGACTTTTTGTTCCAATCTTGTAATATATTTGAATGAATTGACTTTCATATCTTCATTCTTGTAGTTTTGTATCATTTGTGCACACTCAGGTGATGCTATATCTAGTGCTAGTTTACCTTTTTCATTTTTGATCTCGATATCAGCTCCTTTCTCCAATAGTGTATACACGACTCTTTTGCGATCGGCTTTGGCTGCATAGTGAAGTGCTGTGAAACCAGTGTTTGTTTTCTTGTTAATATTTGCTTTGTGTTGCAATAAAATTTCTGTCATTGTTGCTGAACCTTTCTGTGCGGCTCTATGTAGTGGTGTCACGTTACTAGAATCTGCAACGTCGACTAAGTCTGGATTTCTAGACAATAGATATTTGATAGCCTCTTTAGACTCTTTTTTGATACCAATGTGGAGTGCTGTGTTCCCTTTGGTGTCTCTTTCGTTAGTGTCTGCGCCATTATTTATTAAGAACTCAACCATTGCAGTAGCGTTGTCATTTACTGCATAAAAAAGAGGTGTATAGCCGTCTAGATCTTTAGTGTTCACGTCAGCCTTGTATTTGCAAAGTATTGATGCTGTGCTAGTGTGACCTTGCGCACATGCTGTAAAAAAAGCAGTAACACCGTTTAGTTTGGCATCAACGTCGCAACCATGTTGGAGCATTACTTCTAGAGTTTCGTCATCACCTTTGTATGCAATCGCGTGAATAGGTGGGCACGAGGTCTCACCAACTACTATTGAGTTGTTCACGTTCGCACCCAACCTGATGCACCGCTGTACCAGTTGTTTATTGTAGTTTACACTCGTTAGTGCCTCTACGAATAATGTATCCGCGTTGTTTTTGATGTGCTCATCGATGGATTTTCGCAAATGTGCGTTTGGAAACAGCATTTTTGTTGATAATTTTTCTTTTGTTACTGGGTCTATGTCGTTGCTTGCCAACCATTTTTCTATTGAATCGCGATCAAATGAGTTGCCAGTGACGAGGATAACAGGGTCCAACATCATGAACCCTGTGAGTGGGTCAGTAAAGGCCTGACGCTGTGACATTTGAAGTTTGTAACCCAGTAAAATTCCAAACCAAACAAAGTCGATGTCACTTGTGCTCTATAGTCATAATGTTTGTTGAAGTACGTTGCGCGTTGTTCCAAGACATTAAGTAAAGCGAAGGTTTCTGTGAACAAATGATTCAAGTAAAACTTCGTATGTGCCATAATTAATCTTGGAACAATAGATGACTTACAAGTTTTAACTTTGTAAAATTTCTCGCGGTTTTACAGATAATGAGTTCAGGTGGAAACTCACAGAACGAAAACGCCAACTATGTTTGGCAAGACAGAGAAATCCGATTCGATTTACCTCTACAGTACGCTCATTCTTCAACTAAATCATAGGGACTTGATGCCACGAAAAGGTGAATTCGAAATTGATAGTATTGGAAGTATTGAAGACACAAAAGGGAACAATGGAGAAAGAGGAGCACTTGTTATCACAAACTTGCGAATTATTTGGACGAGCTTGCGCAACCCAAAATTAAATTTGAGTATTGGGTACAGCGCTGTACTAAGTGTAACGATACATACTGCAAACTCTCGACTAAGAGGACATACTCAAGCTCTATTTGTTTTGACAAAGTTTAGTGGTTCTCGTTTTGAATTTATATTTACAAACTTGGTCAAGGGAAGTCCTCGATTATTCACTACTGTACAGGCAGTCTATCGAGCCTACGAAACGAGTCGTTTGTATCGAGATTTAAAATTAAGAGGAGCAATTGTTAGAGAGAAAGAGTATGTTTGAGTATTAGCTACTGATAGTTTAGGTTGCTACTTTTACCACAAGAACAAATTTATACAAAAGTTCCTGGTGTGTGGAACTTGAGTGCAGATCAAGGAAATTTAGGAACGTTCATTATTACAAATGTTAGGCTTGTTTGGTTTGCTGATTTGGCAGAAAACTTTAACGTCAGTATTCCTTACTTGCAAATCGTACGTTTAATCTTTCGTTACTAATATTCTAGAAAGCAATTCGAATAAGAGATTCCAAATTCGGAGCAGCGTTTGTTATGGAAACTACACCACAAAGTGGACAATATCGATTAGGCTTTCGAATGGACCCGCTTGAAAAATTGAAAAAAGTGTTCCAAGAAGTGAGCAGTTTACACAAACTTTTTTCAAGTAATCCAATATTTGGAGTAGAATTCACTACAGAAGAGAAGCCACCAAGTTTAGAACAATTGCGCGTCACTCGAACAAAAGATGATGTTGAAATTGTAGGAGAAGACGATACCAGTGATCCACTAGCAGTGTACTATGCAGATGGTGGAAACAAAAGTACTGATAGAGAACCAGTGTATAATGACGAACTTGGGTTGGCAGTGGAAAAATTACGTGAGGGATACAACATTGAAAGATTGTGGACTTGCATTCATAAAGTTTAATTCTTTTTCTTCTTTTTGTTCTTCTTTGGAGCTAGTTGGGTCACATCTTCGTCTTCTAAATCAGGTTGTGGTTTTGGTGTAGGTACGTGCATTGGTTGGTCTTCTTCTGCTTCGTCGAATGAGACTGACTTCTTTTTCTTTGGTTTCTTTTTGATATCTGGTTCAGCTTGTACCTCTTCGACTATTGGTACTTTTTCTTCATCACTCTCTACATGCTTCTTTTTCTTGTTTGCACGCTTTGATTTCTTGATGCTGAGTTGTTCAAGATCTTCATGAACTTTCTCTTCATCATCGCTTTCTTGTTTCTTTGAAGCACCTTTACCCTTCTTGTATGTTATTTCTTCTTCCTCGTTCTCTTCTTCGCTGTCAACTTGTTTCTTAGCGCGTTTACCCTTCTTTGGTTTGAACTCTTCTTCCTCTTCGCTCTTCTCTTCGTCACTTTCGACCTTCTTTTGCTTACCCTTCTTGCTTCCTTTTTTCGACTTTGGCTCTTCTTCCTCTTCACTTGCTTGCTTTTCTTCATCTTCGCTATCGTCGTTTCTTCTCTTTCCTCTTCTACTCTTCTTTGATGTCGTTGGCTCGGGTTCTTCTTCAGCTTTCTTACCCTTTTTCTTTTTAGGTTTATCTTCTTCACCCTCTTCGCCGTCGTCTGTCTTTTTGACCTTCTTTTCTTTCTTCTTTTTCGTTTTTGGTTTCTTCTCTGTATCTTCCTCTTCGTCACTTGAAGCATCCTTTTTCAAAACTGAAGAGGACACATCGACGTCATCGATGCTTTCTTCACCTTCTTGTTGTACAGTTGTATTTAACACTTCCACTTCACCATCAGCATCTTCTGTTACGACTGCATCGACATCTCTGTACAATCCAGGATCGATCAAGATCAATAAAGTTGTGATTTTCTCAGTCGCATTATAGTCTTCTTTTTCAATCTTGGCTTCTCCGTTTTTCAACAACATTTTTAGTTTTTTGACATCTCCACCTTCGTGTATGACGCATTTTAATCGCATCTGAGCTCTTTCGATAGGGATAGTCTTTCTCAAACGTTTGATGACCTCTAAAGCTTGCTTTTTCGTACCTTTTGTAACTTGCACCGCAAAATGTGATTCTTTTAGAGCGCGTTCAATAACACTATGTGGGTACGGACGTTGCGTGTCTGGATTTATGCACATGTTTACGATATGCGTGACGATATCTTTAAACATCGTTTCGTACATCAACTCGCGTTCTTTTGGTGAGATCTGCATTTCTCCCTTGTCTAGAATCAGTTTGATAATATCTTCTAGTTCCATATCTCCAAACGATTTTTGTAGATCTGTTTTTTTGGCAATCTCTCCGTGCGTAACATTCGTGTACACTTGCATCGTCTGCATGACTTCGTCGAGATCTTTTTCTCTACGCTGGTTAGTACATGTTAAAATACGAACATTCTTTCTCTCCACTGTACGACTTTGTTTTTGTAGCATGCTATTTCGTATCGTTTGCCTTTCTGTTTTATCCGAACAACAGAAATATTGGTGTGTAGTTTTTGGTTAACAGGTGTTTTGGTCACTCTAGACATGTCTATTTGTTTGCAATTTTTGTTTGAAGATCGGGTTGACTGTTCTTTCAATTTTAGGTTTGTAGACCACTTTAATAAATTATTTACTTGAAATGCGTGTTCGCTTTCCATGTCTTCTGGAACCTGAAGACTGGTCACTCGCTTGTGACTCATTAGATGATACTGACGATATTAAATCATGTTTTCGTTTGGTGCCCAACGCCCTGGAACTTGGATCAAAAATTGATGGATTGGGTGTGCTCTTATCAAATAACACGTCCACTAAGGAACCTTGTATCCATACTATAATTCCAGCATTGTGACAATCCATCAGATTTTCCTTATATTTTGAGCTTTGTGCTATAACCTTGTTGGTGATTATGACATGTGTGAGATTCTTGTGCTTTTTCCATCCCTCTGTTGAGGTTGCCAAAACTGTAGCTCCACCAGCTTCCAGAACTGCTACTAGTCCCGTGACAGTACTTGTTGTTTTAGGTTCGTCTCCTATTTCTAATACGACACGCCACCCAGTGAATTTTTTACGAGGAAGTACTCGTCTATCTAGAGCGTCTTGTATAGCTCTTCCATTTTTTTCAATAGCATCACATATCTCATAAGTCTTTTCCAAATCATCTACTGCCGTGCTCTCTGCATACTTTCGTGACCATATGAAACTAAATTCATCTTGCCAACCTCCGTTAACAGAGCTTTCCTTGATGTATTCTGGATGCAAAACCCATGCGTTGGAAGCCAATGCAGAAAGCACCTTCTCTGTCTTGTTTGGCTTGTATGCTATGAAATGTGTTGTCTTGCCAGGTACAATATTGTCATAATAGTCTCCTCCTAGCTCTTCGATGGCTCTCTTTAGCTCTATAACTTCGGCAGGTGATCCACCAGACGTCGCAAATCCCATTTTATCTGATTTCTTCATAACTTGTTTCATTAGTTCGTTCTTATCTCTATTGATATCCCATCTAACATCAGACTGTGACTCTAGATTTGTGAAAACGACTCCACTCATGTTATCTACCCGCGCAACTTCTTTTCTCGAGTTCAAAACTCGTTCGTTGTAATCTCTATCGGCAGCACTTTCTGTAGTGTTCACTCCTTGCAGAAGATCATAGCCTTGCATCTCTTGCTGTCTCTGTGTAGAGTAAAAACTACCTGATTCTAAATCTTTTCTTGTCATACGAACACTGTTATTTAGTGACTCTTGGAGCAAGTTAGAACTATCAGTTTCTTCCATAGTAACTGATGTATCGCTCATCAAGTTTCTAACAGTGTCGCTAAAGTTGAATTGTTCTTGCTTTTTTGCAGCAACAGGTTTCTCTTTTGGCTTCTCTTGTATCTTGGGTGATATCTTTTTCTCCACGACAGTCTCTTTCAATGGCGTTGGAGCTTGTACCACGATTTTTGGAGGTGTAACACCTCTTGGCTTTTTACTCGTTTCCTCTATAAAGTTCAAAGCACCTTTTACATCAAATATAGACTCAGAGTTTTGGAACATACCAGCAGACGATCCCGCTGTTGATGCAGTTGTAGCAGAGGCCACTGAATTCATGCTATCGTCATCTTCTGGTTTGCGGAAGTAGTACCCTTCTGGGTCTATCAATCGTCCTTGCTTGAAGCTTTCTATCATCCATTTTAGTGTCATCACCGGTGTATTTTGCTTGACTGCGAATTTGTACTTTTCAGAGTTGTTTTTCTCTGTAATGAGATAGTCTACTCTTTTAGACATTTTGTGATTATACTCGGCACCGACACCATCAATCAGATGCTTGAACTCATCCTTGAGAGTAGCATCGTACCCAGTGTGTGATATCAATGGCTTGTTTCCATTCTTCATACTTATCTTTGTAGTGGAATAATCAGGTCTCTTGTAAAATAGCGGCTCAAATGTATAATCCTGTTTGATATCAGGAAGTTTGCCTCTCTTTGCGCATTCTTCCAACCAATTTACAGTAACATGTTGACCATTTACCATGAGCTCGTCGACATCGTGAACAGAATAGACAACACGTGGCCATATGATAAACTGAGCGTTCTCCATGACTTTTTCTTCTATACCACCGAACTCCTTGAGCATTTTTAGTACAGCTGTACGATCTACAGATCCTAAATCACTGTGGATATGGAATCGTATACCAGTAAATAATTTGCGTTCTCCAGGCTCTTCTACTTGTGGTGACACGGCAATAGGTGCCGATGATGTAGTGCTATTTGCTTCTTTCTTTACTGGTTTTCTTGGTGATGCTACAAATCTCGAAAAGTCCATAGTTACAGGAGCAACAGTATCCTCTGTTTGCTCAGTTTTCGGTTTCATTTTCCTTGGTGACTTTCTAGGTGATTTTGGTCGTGTTGGACGAAGAGGTTTAGGCTCGTCAGAGTCACTGCTTTTAGATTCTGTTTTGGTTTTCGTAACTGGCTTTGGTAGTTCTTTTCTACCTCCTACCAAGTAATCGTCATATGGAACCATCGATTTTGTTCTATCGCATTCTAAAAGCCATGCGTATTTGACAACTGGGATTGAATTGTTTTTGGCTATCTCCGCCGAACTAGAATTGTTAGTCACTACAATCACTACATACTCTTTGGTATCGTCAACAATGATCATTGTAGGTGCCAAACTAGGCATGTTGAGTGATCGCGCCGATTGTGCGCCTGCATTTCTCAACTTTTGTGTCTACAACGGTAAGAGTAAGAAACAAAACTTACAGCAACCTGTCGTCGTTCATTTGTGAATCCGTGTAAATAGATTTTGCATCCATCCAAAAAGTGTTCACTCTCTTCCTCTTCTTCCTCATCTGGTACATCCATGCTTTCTTCGATCGTATCCATTGCTTCTGCTACTGTTTCTTTCTTTTGTGGCTGTTGTGTTGATGGAACATAGAGTGTTGATTGTGAAGACTGTGGTTTTCTTGTAGTCTTCCTCTTGCTAATACGGTTAGTATGTACAGTTCTTACTTACATATTTTCTATATCGCGTTCTGGCATGCCTAGAGGTCTGAAATCGTCTTCATCCAAGTACTGTTTTTCTGATACTGACTTTTTCAACCAATCCACAGACACTACTTGCATTTTTGCTATAACTGCGTGTTGATATTTTTCACCACTAGGCTCTTGTGCAATTAAATGAGTCACTTCTTTCCAAAGATTTTTTGAATATCCAATATCGTTTTCCTTGCAGAGTTTTTCGACAAGATCTTTTTGTTCTGAACGTGTTATTAGTTGAATTTGCAAACATACTAGTCGTAAGTTGTGTTGCACATATGTGAATGCCTTTGAACCGAGGCAGTATGTACGCTTTGTAGTCCACAAGCTTCCCTCGTAAACTACACTCTTCTAGCCATTGTGATTGAACGATAGGCGTCTCTATCAGTGTTGCATTCCGGCATTTGTCTGACCGTGCAACTGAATCCGCGACTAAAATATGTACATCATTTGTGAAGTTTCCTACGACTGTGAGATTCAATTCTTCGGCTTTTTTCGTCAATTCACTCTACAACATGTTAGAGTAAACGAGTGTGCGACAAACTCTTTGCGTTGGTGCTATACTTGCAAAACAAATCGTCTTAACCGCTTGATATTTGACCTTAGTCATATCTAGTGATAAAGTTCAAGGTGCAAGTCACTCTTGAAGCGCGAAACTATTGTTTGCTTGTAACGGTCACTCAACCTTAGAACTCAACAAACAAATTGTATCAACCATGTCAGACAGGTTCAATCTAAACACACAAGTAGAGCACTTACAAAACAAGTACGTCGGAACTGGGCACGCGGATCTCACCAAATTGTTTGTATTTTCATTCGTTTAACTAACATAATTATAGTGAATGGGCAGTAAACCAACACAGAGACAGTTACGCGTCATACGTGGGACATAATGATCTTTTGGCCTATTTTTCGATAGCAGACAATGAACCAATAGCGCGTGTAAGATACAACTTTCTCGAAAAGATGGTCAGACCTTGTGGAATACCACCAAAGAAGGACCCCACAATCTAGATACACAACAAAAATTATTAGTTATACAAAACGTTGCTTTTTTCGGTTTTGATTTTGGAAGTAGGCGCACGAGTTGAAACATGCTTAATATTTCGAGCAAGATCGAACGGTAGCCAGTGTATTCGATGCCACATTTTACATCTAACGCAATTACAGCATACCTTCTAATTCTAGAGTATATCCAACACTTCTTAAACTATGTCTTGCGTAATATCTTCAAATATTGTCTTGTTCTCTTGTAAAACACGCAAAAAAAATGAAAAAGGGTCAGACAGGCAAGAAGACAGCTGTCAAGAAAGAGACTGTACCTGCTCCTGAACCTCAGAAACCAGCACCAAAGCCACAACCTGTAGTGCCTGAAAACAACATCGGTACACTAACACTCGACGAATTATTGCGAGATATATCGGCAGTGCAAGATGAAGTTATTATACCAGAAATGGAGGACATACCTTTCAATATTGGAGAGATTGGTTTGGTAGGAGAAGCGCAAGTATATCTGACAGACCCAACACGAAAAAACATCAGTGGATCAACAGTAATATTTAACACGACACTATTTTCTAACTCCATAAGCACATTGATTTACCAAAACCAATAGAGAACCTAAGGCAACAGATGCAGGATAAATATCTAACACCAAAAGTCATTGGTAGAGAAGATCATGTTCTTTTGCCACGTAACTTGAACATGTGAGTTCTATGAATTCATTTACTAACGGTTTATAGGGAAAAGCTGTATGCTACTTATGGATACGAAATATCGCGACCAAAACACACAATCAACGTTGTTAAAGATCCATTTACTGGCAAAATCAAATCTTTCGAAGAAGTATACCTACCAGAAGCCAGTGAAACAAGTGGAGAATCAACATCGTTACTGCGACAACCTGCAGCAACAAAAGATTTTGTTCGTGGAAGTTCACAAAATATTCCCTTCTTACCAGGAGGAATCGACGATAACGAACGTGCAGTAAATCGATTCTTAGGAACAGGACAAGTTCAACAACAACAAATCCAACTTGATATTGAAGAAGAGTTTCGCGTTTTGGATGGCGATAGAACTGATTATTTACAAACAATTGCACCAGGATTTACAAGTGGCCTCAAACCAACATCACATGTTGATTCAGAGATAACGCTCGTGCACACAGATGAGGAGAACGCGTTATCAGCACCAGTTGTCGTCGGAGAGAATCCAGCAGGTTTACTCAGTCAGTACTTGTCTGCAACACAACAAAGTATTGCACAAGAGTTTTCGAATCTACGTGGAAAAGGTACAGGAAACAACTCGTTTGAAGATTTTGATGAAAATGAAACCAATCGCTTTTTCAGCGTTGAGCATCAGAAACGCGAGAAACAAAGGTTAGAAAGACTCCAACAAAGAAAACAAAATATCATTCAATTACAAGATGTGTTCGGAGTAGAGTTATCACAACTGGAAGATGACGACGATGATGAAGAAACACACGCTGAACCAGAGCCAGTTGACACAAATGAAAACGTTGCACCTGATAGTATTGATGCCCTATTTACAAAGACTGGTGATGACCTATTACCAGAGAATTCTGCATTTACAAACTTTTTACTCAAAAAGAAACAAGAACACTTGGCAAAAGGTGGCATACCAAAAGAAAAGAAGAGAAAAGAGTGGGCTATTATGAACAATATGGACGTTTCCAACTTTAAAGAAATGGTTCCAGAAATGGCTATGGAGTTCCCATTCGATCTGGATACTTTCCAAAAAGAAGCCGTTTATCATTTGGAAAATAACGAATCTGTATTCGTTAGTGCTCACACTTCTGCTGGTAAGACAGTTGTAGCAGAATATGCAATTGCACTTGGTCAGAAACATTTAACTCGTGTAATCTATACATCACCTATCAAGACACTTTCCAATCAAAAGTTCCGTGAATTCAAGAAAACTTTTGGTGATGTTGGTATTCTGACAGGAGATGTACAAATCAACCCAACTGCTACTTGTTTGATTATGACAACTGAAATTTTGAGAAGTATGTTGTACAAGGGAGCTGATATCATTCGTGATATTGAGTGGGTCATTTTCGATGAAGTACATTACATCAATGATCCAGAACGTGGTGTCGTTTGGGAAGAAGTTATTATCATGTTACCAGAACATATTAATTTGATTCTACTATCGGCTACTATTCCAAATACTTATGAATTTGCTGATTGGATCGGAAGAACAAAGAAGAAGAATATTTATGTTGTTGGAACGTTGAAACGTCCTGTACCTTTGGAACATAATTTATACTATGGTGGAAACTTGTACAAGATTGTTGATCACACAAGTACGTTCCTAAGTACAGGCTATCGTTCAGCATTACTTGCACAAAAAGAGAAAGATCGTTTTAGCAAGAACAAAGGTGGTGGACCAAGAAGAAGCGACAAACAAGATTGGGTTAACATCATCGCGTTGTTACAAAAGAAGAAATTATTGCCAGTAGTCGTTTTCTCATTCTCAAGAGCAAAATGCGAAGAGATTGCATACGGGTTGAGTAAGACTGATCTTACAACATCAAGTGAGAAGAGTGAAGTTCACGTGTTTGTAGAACAAGCCATTTCTAGATTGAAAGGTGAAGATAGAGAATTACCACAAGTGATTAGAATCAAAGAGTTGTTGAAGCGTGGTATTGGTGTACATCACTCTGGTCTACTACCTATCGTTAAGGAAATTGTAGAAATTCTATTCTCTCGTGGTCTACTCAAGGTTCTTTTTGCTACTGAAACATTCGCTATGGGTGTTAACATGCCTGCAAGAACAGTTGTATTCAACTCGTTACGTAAGCACGACGGTCGCCAGTTCCGTGAACTACTATCAGGAGAATATATTCAAATGAGTGGTAGAGCCGGTCGTCGTGGTTTAGATACAGTCGGTATCGTACTCATCAACTGTGAAACAATGAACGAAATTCCAGAAGAACCAGTTCTACAAAAGATGATTCTTGGAAAAGCAACCATGTTAGAAAGTCAATTCCGTTTGACATACAATATGATGCTCAATTTGTTCCGTTTGGAAGATTTCCGCGTCGAGGATATGATCAAAAGATCCTTCTCTGAAGCAAGTAACCAAAAACTATTACCAAACGAAAAGGTTTTGGAAAAGAGTCAAGAGAAACTATTTGAACTTAAAAAGAAGGAAGATGATTGCTTGTATGGAGAACCTGCCATTGATCAATACTATCAATGGGCAAAAGAGTTGGAACAATGCACTATTAACATTCAAGTTCAAATCTTTTCACAAATGTCGATGAAACAGATCACTTCGACGTTATTGGTACCTGGTCGAGTTGTCGCCGTTTCTACAGGAGATGGAAAGACAATGGGAGTGATTGTTAAAGCATTAGGAAGCACTGCCGCAAATACCGTTGATGAAGAGAATTTGGATATGGGTAGTGTGAAATTGGCTAGTAACCACTTTTTAGTTCTCGTTTTGAGACTAAATATGCAAGCTCAAACTATTCCTCCATCGGCATCAGGTTTACCAGAATTTTCTCCAATTTTGTTCCCGCAAGGAGAAGATCAAAGAATGTCCTACTTGATGGAAGTATCCATGGACAAACTATTCGCTGTGTTCAAGGCAAAACTCAACGTGAATATTGTACGGCCTCCAAATGCGAACGAAGAGACAAACCCAATGCGTGCAGCTGCAAATCAACTTATTAACCTATGGGAAACGAACGCACAAGAAGGACCAGAGTTGATCGATCCAAAGACTGATTTGAAGTTGAACATTACACTAGATTTGGCAGAAAATATCGGTAGGAGACAACAGTTATTGAAGCTCATGCGATCTAGCAAGTGTTTGAAATGTCCCAAATTGGATGTTCAATTCGAACAAGTACGTGAGCAAGATCGCATCAAACAAGGGTTGAAACGTATCAAACATGCCCTATCGGATCAAAATCTTGCTCTAATGCCAGAATTCGAGAACAGAACTCGTGTGTTACAAACACTCAAGTACATTGATCGTGATAAGACAGTACAAGTCAAGGGTAGAGTTGCTTGCGAGTTGAACTCTTGTGAAGAGTTAGTAGTCACAGAAATGATCTTTGAGAACGTTTTCACATCACTCACTCCTGAAGAATGCGTTGCTGTTCTTTCATGTTTGATTTGTCAAGATAAAACAGAAGCAGGATACGAGTTGACTGACAAGTTAGCCAAAGCCAAGGAGAATCTTGTACAATTAACAATGTCGCTGGGACAATTACAAATGGAACATGGATTAGATACCTCTCCAACGGAATACGTTCGTGAAGTTTTGAATTTTGGTTTAATGGAGGTGGCGTATCAATGGGCGTTGGGAATGCCTTTTGCGGAAATCTGCAAGCTTACAGAAATTCTAGAGGGTAGTATTGTGCGTAGTATCACTCAAATTGATCAAGCATGTCGTGAAGTTAGAAATGCCGCTCGTGTCATCGGAGATGCCGAACTATATCACAAGATGGAAGAAGCATCTGCCAAGATCAAACGTGATATTGTCTTTGCTGCCAGTAAGTTCAATTTTCATCCACTAACAATATTAGGTTTATACGTGCTGTAACCATAAGAGTAAAAGTTTCTTGAGAAAAATCCAAAAATATTGTAAAATATATAACTTGAGTATCCGCCGGAGCATTTTCATCTATAGACCGTTAGCTGCATTATTGCAGCGTGCGAAACCAATTTATGGAAGAAATAGAGCTTGAAACGTTCGACTACGATGAAATCGACGAAAGCTATAACGAATTCATCGCAGAGGTTCCTGATGTGAATAAAAGTGTACAAATGGAGACGATAGCACCTACTATCGATGTCGCACCAGCTGCGACTGATGAAAATCCAGATTCTACCGAACCTACTAATGTTGAAATAGTTCCAAATCAAATAGCCGACAGTGAACATACTACAAATCAAGAATCAACAGATAAAAACGAAGATAGCGATTCGGGCCTTGACGATTTTGATTTTGAAGACTTTGAAATAGATGATATAGAAGATAAGAAAGAAACTGATAGCGCGGTACCTGCTACCGAAGCATTACCGTCTAATGATAATACAAAAGAAGAAAAGAAGGTTCCAAAGAGACGGAAGAGGAAAAAAATACCACCACGTATGTGAATGTTCAATCTATGCTAACGTTAATAGTCGTTGAACCGGAAGAAAAGATAACACCGTGGTACACAAAACGAGTGGAAAAAGCATACGATACTGCAAAAGTACAAGAATTCATGAAAAAGAAGCGAGTAGAAGTATCAAAGAAAATGAAAGAAGAAAAGACAGCAAAAAGTGTATGGCGATCAGAACGAAAGAAAATGTTAGAAGTATGGCACTTTATGTTATTAACAATTTAGAAACTTGATAAATTTGTCAAAGAGCACTTTGTCAAACTACCAGAAACAATAACACAACAAACACCACGACCCGATGACAAAAAAGACGACAAGACAAATCCACTTGCGAAAAAGCCACCAAAAGGTGGTCCTCTTTCCAAACTAGACAAACTCAAATTGATTAAAAAGTATGGTGAAGAAGTTCGATTACGACAGAAAAAGATTTTTGAAACAACACGGAAACAAGCAGAGGAAGAACATTTGCGAAAAGTTGTTGCGAAAAAGACGATGGATCAATACAAAGTAGGAAATATTCCACCAAGAAGACCATCATCGGCGCCATCGTTAACATCACCATCAAAAGTGAAGAAAACAGATCCATTTGATATAGATCCAAACGAATCGACTTTGTCACTTGATGCAGAGTTTGAAATGTACAAAGAATATTTGGCAGAGTTTAGCGTCGTAAAAGAAGAAGATGAAGAGCAAATAGTCAAAATTGATAAACTAAAAGAAACTGCTGCAGAGCTCGTTGCTCGTGTACAACAAGTTTTGGAACGAAACAAGGAAAGGAAACCATCACCCATCTCTACAAGAAGATTATCACACGTCAGTGTAGAAATTGAAAGTGATGACGAGTTGGAGAAAGAACTCGATCGTCGGAAAAGTTTACTCATACCTACAGCGTGGGGTGATTTACCACATTCTAGAAATAGTTTACCATCACCGATGCGTACTTATGATCTTGATGATCAAGTACATTATCAGTTATATGACCGGAATCCTCGTGGCTTGGAGCTACGAGAAAGTAGACCTTCGTATGCACTTAGTGATGATGTATCTAGTGATGAGGAACTAGGAGATTATTATGAATCACTTTCTGATCATAGACTTTCTAGAGAATTTAGAGCGAGTCGTTCAGCTGATGATGATTTTGACGTTGCTCCATCACGGTACTATTCGGAAGCGATACATAGTGAATCTGATTCTGAGAGTGATACAGAGCGTGACACGTATGGATTGTCGACACGACAATATAGTGGTCATAGACACTCTGTAGGAATAACAAGTTTACGGCCGTTTGCCGAGCAATACGCACTTGGTGAAGAGACACTTGCTTCAATGAGGAAAAGTTTAACGCCAACTTCGCCAAAGATATTTGACGTATCAGAAATACCTCCATCTGAAGATAAGAATCTATCAAATATTAGTTTCACAGATGTACAATCGATATCACCAACAGCAGGATCTGAACCAAAAACACCAAACAAACCAGATTCACCAAAAACACAATCATCAATATCAAGTCCATTCAAAATGACTGATCTTTTGACTGGTGAGAACATAAGTAACCTTAGTCAAGATATCAAACAAGATATACAAGATATCGACAAGGGTGCGCGTATGGTACATAAAAAGCAGTTTGTACTCGATCAAACACCACTACCAGAACCTGTTGAAGAACCAGTTAAAAAGATATCTATTTTTGATCAAGCGACAGATAGTTTGAATGTTATGAATGTGTTGGCGTATGTACAACAAGAGATGATCAATATCAAGGGAATGAGCGATACAGAACTATTGTACCATTTCAAAAAGAGAGAAGACCAAGGCGTGAACACTGATTATATACCACGTACGCCTAGAACACCACGTACTCCTCGCACACCAATGACACCACGTACTCCTCGTACTCCAAGGACGCCACATACTCCTGTGAATATGGGAAAACTATACACATCGAGTGCCATACAATACTCACCAAAGAGCGAACGACTTTCATCTTATTCTCAATTCGGAGAAGATTTATTCGAACCACCAAAACTAGATGAAATTATTGCTCCACAGCGACCAGGTAGTGGAAGGTTATCACCTGATACACTGGCACGTACATTGTATGAATCATTAGACATGTTAGATAGCATACAAGAAGAGCGAGTACGACTCGAATACATGGAGCGATCACATGCTGTAGCTGCAGCCAACCAAGAATCTGCAACACTTTCTAGTATGATCGAATCAATGAAAAACAAAGTCACACAAGCAACATCACCACGTATCCAACTTGCTCAACCACAAATGGAATACGATAATATCCGATCACGATTCCCTACTTTACTACCTGATGAAGAAATAAATTCAAACCAAGTAAAAGAGGAAGAAGAAATCATGCAAAAGATTCAAACTGTACAACATGAAATTGATGAAATGAAAAAGATTGCTACACCACAACGACTACAAATAGAATTGGAAAAGAGATCACCAAAGTTACATATCGACATTGAAAAGTCGATCGAAAAACCTATAATCGAATCAAAATCTAGTTCAGATTCTTCGTTTTCTTCATTCTCTAGTTTCAAAGAGAATTCGCCTGTACGCGCATCACCTGTGAAACAAGTTATAGATGATAACAAATCAGTAGAATCATTTGGATCATTCTCGAGTTTTAGAGGAAATTCACCAAGTCCTGTACGAAGGTACTCTTCACCAGTTAAAAAATCACCAGAAAAGAACGCACGAGATTCATTTGCTTCTTTTTCAAGTTTCAAAGGGTCAGAAAATCACTCTCCTGTGAAAAGTGATGCCAATGTTTCAGAATCATTTACATCATTTTCGAGTTATAAAGAATCACCAAAGAAATCACCGTTAAAAGTTGAGAAATATGTACCCGTGAAACAAACTATTGATTTATCGCCAAAGTCTAGTGTATCATCAGTAATAGAAGAGTTTATAGGTGATGACGATGATGAATACGCAGGAGGTGACATGTCCGCAAGATCGGCAAGATCAGTAGAGGAAGTTGTAGAGGAATACTATGGCACTGAAACACCAGTTAGTGATTCTGGACAGTTTAGTGATTATAATCCTGATGATGCTGTATCACCATCAAAATCAGTATTCAGTGATACGCAGTTTAGCGACTTTGAAGGTTAATCAACCAACTGATCAACCAAGATTGAAAAACATGTTCAAGAGGGTACGAACCAGCTATATGCTTAATCATCATCCAGAGATGTGGGTTAAAATTGCAGCGTTCACGCCACTTCGAGATTACTGGCGAATACTGAATTTGTCTATTTCGATACGTTGTACTTTATTGAGCGAAATAAACACACCAGAAGTATTTCAAAAGTACGTCAACGGCATATTTGTTAAAAGATTTTTTGAAATATACAAAACTGAAAAAGATGGAATCGAAGTCAAAGGCGAAAGACGTACCAGATTGTTGGTTGTGGCTAGAGGAGAATTTGTGCCAACCTTAGCAAAAGTATTAGAAATGTATCAAAATAGTGGATATGGTTTACCGTTTAAAGATGATGTAGAATTAATTGTTTTGGGAATATTGGCTCAGAGAATGTGTAACCACGAAGAACTACTACGCGTTCTATTAGACAAACAAAAGACTATTTTCTTTTCACGATTACACCCACATGTGGAAGTCCAAGTCAAAGATATTGCGCAAGATGTGGTGTTAGACACCGAAGTTAGCAGAAAAGCGGGCATGATACTAATAGCAAAAGTTATTGGGACCATACTAGAAGATCCCAAATTTGGAAATCCATATCTTGCTTCCATCGACGGAAAGCTAGCACTGCGTTTCTTTCCAAAAAACGTTGTTTAATAAATACAAAAGTCCAGAATTTACATGAGCACAATCATAGAAAGAAGCACTAGCGCACCGATAGATGTTGATGATGCAACGCTTATGCTTGGCTTGGTAGATGTTGGTATTGTGCTTTGCTGAGGAGCGTTTGTTGGGCTAGAAGGACTTGCTGTCTGTTGTGTAGCATATACAATAGTACTACTAACATCAGGAGAAATATTAATTACTACGTCTTGTGTATCTATTCCTAGTGAGATCCTCAACACGTTACCACGAATAATTCTGATAGTGAACCCTTGGTTGTATAGCTGTACCAAATTTGAGATCACATCTTTCAAGTTCACAGAGTACGTTCCTGCCTTGTTCACCGTTACCGTAGAACGCGATACTTGATTACCAAACTCATCACTGATAACAACTGATACTACTGCACTTGCTTCAACATATTTAACATTAAATGAGATAGTAGTATCCAATACAACTGATTGTTGAGGAATGTTGGTAATATTTTGGAACGAAAGTGGAAGTGATACGGATACAGTTGCATTCGAAAACAATACTAGTGAGTTACTAGTAACTGGTGGTGGTAGTTGTGAACTATCACCAGTTACTTGACTTGTTAGTTGTGCAGCGTTTGATACTGTTTGTGGAGCGTTTGTTGGACCTGGTGTTGCAGTTGTTGGTGATGTTGTGAGTGTTGGAGGCAAAGTAGTAGTAGGACCCGCAGTTGTTGGAGTGACAGTAGTAGGAGCAGTCGTAGTTGGTGCTATCGTGGTAGTGGTTGGTACTACTGTTGGAGTAGGAGTTGTAGTTGGAGCTGAAGTAGCCGTTGTAGTAGGCTCACTTGTCGTTGGTGCTGTTGTGGTTGGTGTTGGAGTGTCAGTTGTAGTTGGTGTAGATGTTGTAGTAGGTTCGCTTGTCGTTGGTGCTGTAGTAGTAGTTGGCGCTACTGTAGTTGTTGGGGTAGCAGTTGTAGTTGGTGTTATAGTTGGTGTAGGAGTTGGAGTAGGTGTGGCTTGTATTGTCCTCATTCCAAATGTAGCCGCAGCAGCACCACCGTAAGTGTGAAAACTTGTGACATTGTATGTCTCCAAGCTATTGACCCTTTTTCCATAGGTGATGTCTGATCCACCACTCCATCCATCACCAATGTTGTATCGATTACGATCACCACAGGCATAGACGCGACCAGAGCTCGCCAAAAAGAGCGTATAGCCAAAACCAATAGTTGCTTTGACGATCGAACTATTCTCAAAGATATTGGCATCTAATAGTGTGGAATATGCTAAATCTTGGTTGCTGCATAGAGCTCCGTCTACACCTGCGCCAAAAGCGTATACTTTTCCATCATTAGTTATAACAATACTTGAGTCTTTTCCTGCGGTTACAAATGACACCGTTTGCCCCATTGACAAATTTCCAAGTCCATAATTGATTGGAGAAGGAACCTTGAACGTTGCACCAGGTTTTCCAAGGCTTCCCTGTACGTTTTGACCCCACGTGTACACAACTCCATTTGTGCCTAGTGCAATAGAATGTCGAGTACCCATTCCTATTTGTGAAAAGGTATGACCTCCGTTTGTTGGTACAGGACTAAATCTTGTTGTCGCACTATTGTCTCCAATCTGACTATATGTGTTGTCTCCGTATCCGTACAAGTAACCTGTGTTCAGAAGCATTAAAACACAGTCCCCAACACTGACCATAGAAGTGATGTATGTACTTACTGGCATCCAAGTTACTGGACCAAGTGTTATGGCATACACATTGGTACTCGTAGAAAGATTGTAGCCTGTGTAGAATAGATTTCCATCTGTTGTCGCAACGTACGACGTCTTGGAGTTCGCAGTGATGGCAGACAATGTTTTGTTCACAAGTAACGTTGACGAAAGTTCTACGAATTGAGTTTGGTTTGTTACGGAGCTATTGAGTCCAAGTTGTCCGTATGTGTTTGATCCCTATTTAATGTTAACAATAAATAAAAACATACAGCAACAAATAATTTCCCTGACATACCAAGTACAAAAGCAGCGCTGCCAACGGCAATGGAAACCACAGTCTCATTTTCAAGTTGGCCTCCTAACGATTGGATATAGTCTACATCTACTGCACTGCTTGTAGTATTTCTGGCAGCTACACCACCAGTGTTTGATCCAAACGATATCACATTGGGTACGGCCATTACGTGTAGAGCAAGCACACAGAGAATGAGAATGTGCATGTTTGTTTTGTACCGTTTAGTGTTAAAATTTAACAATGACTTCTGCTTTAATACCGTTTGCATTGCGAAAATTACGCAGAATGGGATCGGGAAGACAAAATCTGTAGAGGGCTCATTCGCATTGTGGCTTTTCAGTTTTCAACATTACAATACGAACACTATTTCTCCAATTATGAGAAGAGGTGATGAAAAACTGTGCAAAAGCGCTTTAGATGTCACTCAATGGAGATGAAATTCTCAATTAGAATCTATTGGACATTGCTTTAGTCTTATTAGCTTAGCCTTGCTTCATCAATTTTTCAGGAAATCGAATGACAATTGTTAATCGAACAACTGATTTATCTTTCTATTATGTTTCATTCAGGTTAGCTATTGCTGTTACATTGAGGGATGTATTTGGCAATGTTTTAATCGTTAGCGAAGGTTGTTGCATTTACGTTAAAACGGTAGCTAACTAGCTCATATTAGCTGGGATATCCATGACTTGCTTACACGGTCCAATACTCTTTTAGACGATATCTTCCGATTTCAAACTTGTCAAACATGCGAGACATGCCACAGTACGTAAACCAAGACTTGAACGTTAACGTTGTCGCTGGAGAAGTATTTGTCTTACCTCCACACTACACTATCGCAGATATGATTGGACAAGGTGCCCATGGAAAAGTGTGTAGCGCTATCAATGAACAAACTGAAGAATTAGTAGCTGTGAAAAAGAACAGCGACGTGTTTCCACACTCAAAAATGCGTCACGTGTACGGCAGACGGACAGCCATTGTTGATTCTGTTGACCAAGATCCTATTGACTTAATTCACCCACTACGAGTACTGAGGGAACTCAAAATACTCTCACACCTAAGTCAGCACCCATACATTGTACAACTCAAAGATGCGATACTTCCAAGCAGCTATGATGAATTTTGCGACTTGTACATGGTCACAGATTATATGCCAACAGATCTGCGTTCGTTTCTAAACACAAAAAAGCAACTACAAGACGATCATATACAGTACATACTATACCAATTGCTAATGGCAGTTTTATATGCACACAGCGCCGACATTGTACACAGAGACATCAAACCGTACGACCTTATAACACAACTAACTATGTAGTGAGAACATATTACTTGATTCTGAATGTGAAATAAGACTATGCGATTTTGGAATGGCCCGCGGGATTAATGAGAAAAATCCGCACAACAGTTCAAACTATGTTCAAACGCGGTGGTACAGAGCACCTGAAATGATACTTGATAGCGATAACGTAACAAATGCGATCGACATTTGGAGTGTTGGTTGCGTGTTCGCAGAGCTTCTGCAGCGTCAAGTGTTGTTTGCGGGAGAAAACCCTGCGCAACAGTTAGAGTACATACTTAGCGTCACTGGTACACCAAAGAAGAAAGTAGGATCACTTGAGGGTCAGATATATCTTGAAAAGCTACCAGTAACTGAAGGACAAGACCTGCATGTCCTGTTTCTAGGCTGCAACGTGCAAGCTATAGATCTGCTGTCTAAAATGATTCAGTTTCATCCTGACGATAGAATAGGCGCCTTTGAGGCACTAAGGCATCCTTACTTTTCATCACGTTAGTTGTTTGCATTTGGAATATTCTAATAATCTAGTGTTCTATGAAGAAGATTTGTTTGTTGCAGAAAAGTTTGATTTTAGATTTGAGCAACGTATGACAAGTATCGAGGCGATCAAAAAAGAGGCGTTTCTCACACTGTTGGAGTTTAGTGGAATTCTAGATAGGCGTAGAAGCTGTGATGAGTCTAGTATAGCAAAAAGAAAACCATCACAAGCTATGGATGAGATTCAGAAAGATCTTAAGAGTTTAGTGGGAACAAAACCAAGTAATGAATAGCAGGAAAACTTCTTTTTAAATGTCTCTTTAACTTCTCGACTGTCAAAACACGACGATGACCACTATGTATTTGCGACACTCCGCTGAAGATGAGATTGAGTAACATTACAGAACTGTTATTTCATGATATCCACCGAGTACGTCATGCAAGTAAAAGTAATCATCAACGATACTAGCTTGCATAATATGGTTATTAAACGAAATTGTTCGTTTGCCAACACATGGAACACCTACAGTACCTCGAGATCCGACAGGTGCTTCTAAACTAGCTTTAAACACTGTACCATTATATGTCCACTTTGCACGTACGACACCTCCAGAAATTGTGATTTGCCCTTCCACACTGGTAAGATCACCAATTTGCGGAATGAACGACCAATTGCTACCATTTCTTGGTTGTATTCCTAGAGAATAGAATGTCAACGCTGATGTAGGACCAGTTGCCCATCCATGAGCATGTGACATATATGTTCCTCTGTAATCATACGTACCATCGGCCTTGTAACCTTCCCAAAATGTGCTGTTTGTACTCGTTGGATGATTCAGCATGTAACCCCACTGTCTTCGTATAAGCTCTAACGCCAAGTCAGCATGTTGTGCTTCATAGTGCGCATGTAATTCCATTGATCCTGGGAATGTAGCAATAGATCCACTCTTCTCTGGTGTTGTTGATCCAAATGTATTCCAATTCTTTGTTAACGCTTTTGAAATGACTTTTGCTTTTTCTGGAACGTCATACAAACCAAACCATACTGCAGCCGAGTTACCATCTTGCGGATGTAGAGTACTCGTTGGATTATCTCTGTACAATCTTTGTTTTGCATCCCACAAGTACTTGTTCACTGCTTCTTTTACAGTCGTTGCCAAGTTTTGGTATTTTCCAACTAGTGTTCCATCTCCCATCTGTGTGGCTAGTTTTTTACCTTCAACTAACACTTTGTAAAAGATTGCGTTTGCTTCAATGTTTTCTCCACCTTGTCCACTTCTTGCCCAATCATTTATTCCTGTAACTTTTACCAAACCACGATCAGTCATCTTGTTTGAAATGAATTGCACTCCTAGAGTAAATTTAATCCAAATACTTCTCAACCATTTGATATCACTCGTATAAGTATAGTAGTGACTTGCTCCTATGAGACTCCACATGTGATATGTATCACTTCCAAACGCGTTAACTTGTGGACCAGCAAATGGTAATTCTCCACTACTTTTTTGCATTTTAAAAAGTGTATCGATCGAATTGCGTAACGATTCCATATCATTTGTCGACACAAAAACAGTAGGTGCGCTGATTCCCAAATCTCCTGGCCATACTGTTCGATCTCTTTTTGCACCATCGACAATGACTGATGTACCTTCTCCTACTGTCGCGTCGTTTTCCCATCCTTCTTTTGGTGGACCCCATATACGTCCTTGATTGGATTGGATCGTGTTCATCTGTAACGTGTACGCTCCTGCGTACCAAATACGATTTAATAGTGGATCGTTGCAATAGAAATAATTAGGATAGTCGCGAAGGTTCTTCATGTTTGGTGATGCAGTAAATAATAACCAAACTTGATCTATGGTTACATAACCATTTCCATTCAAGTATATCGTCAAGTACCGGAAACCTCCTCGTAGTTTGGACTGTGGCATGGTGTATAAACCAGGTCCATCGACATCAGTGTAAATAGCACCATCTATTCCACTTCCTCCATTAGATTCGTCGCTATTGACACCAGCGTATATTGTTGATTCGGAGAACGATAAACCAATTTGTTGTCTACCGTGGCTGTCTGCAAAATGAAGCGAAACTATTCCTCCAACTTCCTTTCCAAAATCTAATATGAGGTATGATCCAGGTCTCAAGAATGTAGTTGGTCTATCATGCAAAATGTTTTCTGGATCTTCAATTATACCTTGTACTTTGTACACCGCTACTGGTTTGATGGTTCTTGATTCTGGCACAAGTATATACTGTTCCCATGGTGAACATACAACAATAGCAACGGTGAACAGCAGAAGCAACTTGCTCATGCCTTGTCACGTCAGTTTGTTCCAAGTTTTAGAATTACAATTTGCAAAACACAAACAACATGCTGGCAAGACTAGCACTGGGAATGTAGAACTCGCAACGTTCTAGATATTTGTAACATTTGATGTTGTGACAGTGATGGCGCGCAAAAAGAAGACTAGTGTTGTTCAGTTCCCAGTGGAGCTTTGGGCTCTAATTACGCAGTACTGTACACCGAAGACTGTATTCTCGATAAGTATTTTGAATACTACCGTTAGAACAGCGTTATTCGAAAGTGATGTGTTTTACCGAAGTTTGTGTATGTCAGAATACAGGGACTATTCAGAATCAAACCAAGAGAAAAAACGAAAACTGAAAGAGGATTTTTATACGTATGCGGTCACCAAAGATAAGAACTATGCACGCTCAATTGCACGTAAAAAGCAAATGGCAAAAGAAATGAAACGAAACGATATTGCACAAAATCTGCAAATCATCAACCCTAGCGACGAAAGCCATAGTTTGAAATGCACTCAAAGTTGGAAACAAACGCATACAAACATAAAAGAATCTTTCACAACATGGAGAAGCAAGCACGAAGCGTTCCATTTTCTGTGCTGTTCACTCACTGCAAATAATGGTCAGAGTCAAGTGATGAACAAACTATTGCAAGAATGTGGCGTACAAGACTCGTTCGTTTTACCAGAAACTCGACAAGTGTTGCAAATCAATTCACTAGATACGCCTATACTTATAAATATGATAAGTACGCCCATGCACTACGCAAAAGAGATAGATGGGTTCAACCGAGTTGATGGGATAATCTATATTGTCAATCCTATGAATTTTGCAGAGAATAGTTCACTCGTTTATGAACATTTGCATGACATCTTGGGAGAGTTCCACTACATGGACATGAGTGTATGGATCATTCTAAATCAAGACGAGAATTTACAAGTTAGTGGATGTTTCGAAGCACAACAAACAAGTTATCAACATAGCAACGAATTGAACTGCATTGGAAAGATATCACCATACGGTGAGGAGATTGCGAAAAGTTTGAAATTAGACGCTCTACATACATGTGGTTGGTACAGTAGTGGATGGGTTGTGATATCAAGTACAGAGAACTTGACTGAGGCGTTGAAAGAGTTTGTTAAGGGAGCGTGTATGCATGAAGTGAAAGATTTAGACAGCGGAAATGAGATCTATGAGAAACAACAAGAAGAGAAGAAGAAAAAGAAAGATTGCGTACAATCGTAACAAATGGCTAAGAGTAAAATATCCACGCTCAAAGAATCTCGAACTACTGTGCAAACATCAAACTTGTATCTTATATTAAATTATCATTTATTCATTACGGAGCTGACTATGTAGTGAGGCAAAGAATGGATGATTTAGAGCATCTGCAGCAGAAATTCGATCATTAGGATCATACTTTAGCATTCTCTGCAATAAATCTACTCCTTGCACATCAAGGTTTGGATACTCTTTCGCTAACGACTGTGGAGGATACTTGACAGTAGCAAGTTCAGGAATCTCTTTCACAAATGCATCCCAATTCGAAAACTCTTTGTACGTAGGCCAGTGTTGCACGCCACTTGCCTCAGACTGCGGTGTAGGCGGTGTAGTAGAGGGCGTTCCTAACATGGCAAAGACCTTCTGTAACTGATTCGCTTCTGACTTTCCGCAAAACGGTGGTTCTCCTGACATCATTTCGGCAAATATACATCCAACTGACCAAATATCCACAGCTGTATCATAGTTTTGCGATCCTAATAGTACATCGGGTGGTCTATACCATAACGTCACTACTTCGTTTGTTAATTTCTTTACAGGTATTCCAAATGCTCTCGCAAGTCCAAAGTCTGCCAATTTCAACTCTCCCTCCTTACTAATCAGTAAATTTTGTGGTTTCAAATCTCTGTGCAGGATAGAGTGTTGGTGACAATAACTAATGCCACGCAATAGTTGATATAAGAACGATTTTACAGTTGTTGTGTTTAAATGAGGCTGTCCGTGAACTGCAATGTATGCTTTTAGATCTCCTTGCTCCAAAAATTCGAATACGAGCATGAGTTTGTTGGGTGTGTGTATAACGTCGAATAAACGGACAATATTAGGATGTTTGAGTTCTTTTAAGAGTGCAATCTCACGAAGAGCTGTTACAGGCACACCTTCGTTCTCATTTTCGAGTGTTATACGTTTCAACGCGACCATGTCACCTTTGTTTGTGTTTGATGTTTGTGCATTACTGGGTGTTGAGATACGTTTCGCTTTAAATACGACACCGTAGGAGCCTTCACCAATCTTTTCAAGCTTCTTGTACTTGGACATGTTTTTGCAAGTTGTTTGAAGTCAACTGATGAATTACAATTATTACTAAACACGAAAATTTATTTCTTGGACTTGTTGGCGAGGTTTCTCAATACAAAGTTCAAGATACCACCGTTGCGGAAGTATTCCAACTCGACTTCAGTGTCGAAACGTAGAGTAGCATCAAATGTACGTTCTTGATCTCCACCCTTGACCTTTACGGTGACGTTTTGACCTGGTTTGATGTTATCTCCCAAATCAATAGTGTAGTTCTCCTTGCCTGTTAAGCCAAGTGAATCTGCACCTTCTCCCTTCTTGAATTGAAGTGGAATGATACCCATTCCAACCAAGTTGGAACGATGGATACGTTCAAAGCTTTGAGCAATGACTGCACGTACACCGAGCAAGAATGGGCCCTTGGCAGCCCAATCACGTGAAGAACCGCTTCCGTAATCTTCACCTCCTAATACAATGACTGGTTGGTTAGCTTGTCTGTACTTAACGTTAGCGTCGTAGATTGACATGGTTTCACCAGATGGAATGTGGATGGTTTGTGGGCCAGTCTTGCCAACAATCTTGTTCAAGAGTCTTACATTAGCAAAAGTACCACGAACCATGACTTCGTCGTTACCACGGCGAGCACCATAGGTGTTGAAGTCCTTGCGTTCGACACCCTTTCCGGTCAAAAATTCGGCAGCTGATGACTTGACTGAAATGTTACCGGCTGGTGAGATGTGATCGGTAGTGATGGAGTCTCCCAAATTCAATAGAACAAAGGCATCCTTAATTGGCTCAATGGTCTTTGATGGAGTAAGTTCCAAAGTTTGGAAGAATGGTGGATTGTGGATGTATGTGCTGTTATCGTCCCATGGGTATAAGCTAGCCTTTGGAGTATCAAGAGAGTTCCACTCTGGGGTACCCTTGTTGATCTTTTCGTATACAGAGGTGAACATATCTGGCTTGATGAACTCGTCCATCAAAGCGTTGATCTCTTCGTGAGTTGGCCAAATGTCCTTCAAGAAGACTTGCTTGTTGTCCTTGCTGACACCGATTGGATCCTTTTCAAAGTCAATATCAACAGTACCGGCAAGAGCGTATGATACAACCAATGGTGGAGAAGCCAAGTAGTTGGCTTGGGTCAATGGATGTACACGTGCTTCAAAGTTACGGTTACCAGAGAGTACTGAAGCACAGACCAATCCGTTGTCTTGAATAGCGGAGTGAACAACATCTGGGAGTTCACCACTGTTTCCAATGCAAGTCATGCAACCATAACCGACAACGCCGAAACCGATCTTGTTCAAGTATGGTTGGAGCCCTGATCTTTCCAAGTACTCACTGACGACACCACTACCTGGTGACAATGAGGTCTTCAAGTATGGTGGAACGTCCAAACCTAACTCGACAGCCTTCTTCGCAACCAAACCTGCAGCAAGCATGACACTTGGGTTGGAAGTGTTAGTGCAACTGGTGATAGCAGCGATAACGACTGAACCTTGAGTAAGTTTGTAGTCCTTGCCTTCATAGTTGATGTTAACTTCCTTGGTGTGTTGGTCTTCTGGGACTTCGAAACCTTTGAAACCTCTCTTGGCGCTCATGCACTTCTTGAAGTCTGATTGAAGATCCTTCAATGATACACGATCTTGTGGTCTCTTTGGACCAGCCAATGATGGTACTACGGTAGCCAAATCCAACTCTAGAGTTTGCGAGTAGCTTGGGTTCTCATCATGGTTGAGGAACAACTTTTGGTCCTTGAGGTATGCTTCGATGAACTTGACATTGTGTTCTGGACGACCAGTTTGTCTCAAGTACTTGAGAGTTTGTTCATCGACTGGGAAGAATCCCATAGTTGCACCATATTCTGGAGCCATGTTGGCAATAGTGGCACGATCAGCAAGAGTCAAGTGTGAAACACCTTCTCCGTAGAATTCGACGAATTTTCCTACAACACCCAACTTGCGGAGATTCTCAGTAACTGTGAGAACCAAGTCAGTTGAAGTAGTGGCGCCTTGTAATTTACCAGTGAGTTTGTATCCGACAACAGTTGGTAGAACCATGCTGATCTGTAAACGTGTTAATACAAGTTAATGTAAAACATACTGGTTGTCCAAGCATGGCAGCTTCTGCTTCGATACCTCCAACACCCCAACCGAGTACACCCAAACCGTTAATCATAGTGGTGTGAGAATCAGTTCCGACAACAGAGTCTGGGTACAAGACATCATTTGTGTTAAATACTCCTCTTGCCAAGTATTCCAAATTGACTTGATGTACAATACCGCTTCCTGGAGGTACGATAGTTAAACCTTCGAAGGCTTGTGAACCCCACTTTAAGAATTTGAAACGTTCATAGTTGCGTTCGAATTCACGTTCTTGATTGAGTTTGAGTGCGTCAGGTGAACGGAAAGCATCTACTTGTACAGAGTGATCAATAACTAGATCGACTGGTACTAGTGGGTTAATGTTTGTTGGATCACCACCGAGTCTCTTCATGGCGTCTCTTAGAGCAGCGAGATCGACAACTGCGGGAACACCTCTGTAAAAATATTAGTAATAAGTCCTCTCACATACGTGAAATCTTGCATCAAAACACGAGCAGGTTTGAATGGAATCTCAATGCTTTGTTTGCTTGTGTTGATCCAGTCGAGAATGTTGTTAACATCGCTATCTTTGACGCTGAATTGGTCGCAGTTTCTTACACAACCTTCCAACAAGATTCTGATACTATATGGGAGAGCCTCTAATAAATGTTAACTTTTGTTGCGCCTATTGCCGTACCATATCTGTTATCTTTTAGGTCTGGAAGACTATAAAATTTGTATTGTTTGCCATCTACGTCGATGGTCTTCAATACCTTATCATACGGATTCTGTGACATCGTGTTGTTTGTTATTTTATGAATTTGGAGAAATTATTTGGAGAATAAAAAATGTCCTCAGTTGGCTAAGTTAGGCCGCAAACAAGCTTTTTGAAAAGCTCTACTAGAAGCTCCAGTCTAATCAAAATTCATAAGATAACCTGTTGAGGAAGTACCAGCGATAGTCAAGAACACATTAAATTAAGAAATGAATTTACTTATGCGCGTGGGCCAATACAGTATTTGAAGAGACTGGCATCTACTTCTTTGGAGCCAAAGTTGAATAGATCCTTGTGGAATTTCTTCTTCAATACCATTACGAATACATCTACAAAGAATGTAATTGGTTTGACCTTGTGGCGGAGCTCGGCACAAACTTGGCATCTTTCGAGACCAAGTCTTGGTACGAGTCTGTAATTCAATTGTGCACGTAAAGAGAGACCTCCCTTGCATGCAAAGATTGAGATAGAACCGTAACCAGCAATAGCAACGCTAAAGTATGGCTCAATAGAGACGTAAGCTTCTTGCTTAGTGATGCACAATCCCATACCAGCATCAACACCGAATTCGGCTTGAACGTTGAACCCAAACTCAACTGGAACGAATACAATGACAAATGCAAACTTGACATTAACAAGTTCTGGGTAACTCTTGTGAATAAGACTCTTGGTGGTGCTATCACAATAGTCAAGGAACTTGGTGACACCGTTTGGTAAGATATTTCTGTTGAACAAAGTCTTTCCACCAATCTTGACAATGGCATCGTTTCTGGCTGGGGCATCAATCAACTTGCTAAAGGATACTTGAGCAGTGATCAACTTGATGTCTTTGCTGAAGATCTTGGCGTATGCCTTGGCCATAGCAAATGTAGAGAATTCAAAGGCGGCTGGTTCTGATTGATCACAAGTGAAGCGAATACCAGCATAACCGATCATACCAACGTACAAATGTACCACTTCAGCACCAAGTAACTTTTCAAACTCGAAATGCTTAGCATACTTCATGTTTGAGAGATCACCTTGTCCTTGAGTGAATTGTGTGAACTCACTATCATAGGTACAGATTTGGTCACCTGCAGTGATACTAGCTGGAACGCAAGACTTTTCACCTCTAAATTGTGCTTTGCCAAACTTTTGAGCGAGTCTCTTGAAGGCGTTTGCAACTTTAAGGGCAGCTTCCTTGATCCACTTGGCAGCAGCAACAACTCCTTTTCCAACAGCTACAGCAGCACGAACAACAGCGTGTCCAACTCTTCTTGCAGCTTGTCCAACGGCATGACCAACACGTCTTGCTACTTGAGCAACTCTTCTGGCAGCACCACTGACAGCACGAGCAACAGATCTTGCAGCTCTTCTGAAAAAGTTTCCAACACGTCTGAAGAATTTTACATCAGACATGATGACATCTCTCATTTCGTCACGTAGTTCGTCGGCAACTTCAATGTTGTCGGTCATAGCGCTCATGACATAGGCAGCACGCTTGTTTCCGACACCGTGTAAGTAGTCAGAGATTTCACGTTGTACACCTTCATCAGCGTCCTTGTACAAGGATGCCAAATAGTACATGGAGGAGCTCAAACCCATAGTACGATGTCTCTTGTTGAGTACATTGACTGCAGTGGCTTTGACATCTGGGTGGAAGTGTTTGCTTGATACAACATCGTGTAACAAACGAGTAACTTCGGCATCATCATGACCGTGTTCAGTACGATGTTCCAAATTGTTCAAAATGATATTGTGTACTTGTTCTGGCATACCCTTAGTGGACAAGAAACGTCTCCAGTAGTGAACTGGAGTGGCAGTCTTGGCATTACCAAGTGCGTGTAAATGGACGAGCATGTCCTGGGCAACTTCTTCATTGTTCAAATTGTCTACCATTTCGTCAACGATTTCTCTTCTTAATGCGTGGTTGTCAGAACGTGAAGCAGCATCAGCAGTAACCAAGTATGCCAAGTTCTTCAAACTTTCGTTGGCATCTTCAGAATCACTTAGTGAAGCGTGTCCCTTTTGGAGATCACGAATGTGGTGAATGACCTTGTCGGATGGTTTTTGGATACCTATAGAGGCAACCAAAAAGTGGTGAGTCAACTCTGCGTCAGATAAAGTGTCCAAAAGAGCTTCTTGAGCATCATCAGTGCCAATTGAAACCAACAATGATTGTAAAACCTTGATAGTCTCCTTCTTTCCGTGTTGTTGAGCCAATTCAACAGTCTTTTTCAAAGCAGCCAAAGAGCTTATTGGATGAGCACGAACATAGCCGCTCAATCGGGAACGAATAACACCATCTTCTGGATTCTTGAACAATGCAACCAAATCGTCAACCAAATTGATTTCTTGTTTCAAGCGTTGAGCATGAGCAGCGGCCATGTGATCTTCCATTGCTTGTTCGAAATTCAAACCACTAGCATGGATACCTTCACGTACCTTGAGTACTGGTCTCTTACTGTAAACAATCTTGTGGGCCTTTTTCAATGATACAATTTGGTCACTTTGTTCTTCATCGCCATCGACGGCAACTCCATGGAAGAAATCATGTAACTTGGCGTGGTGAGCACGGTTGAATGGAACAACCTTGTGAAGTATCATTGCTGCTGCTGCGGTGGTATCTGAGAAAGTACCTTGTGAGCCGCTAACATCTTTCATGTTTGCGTGAGTATCTTCATGGATACCAATAGTTGATTTCTTGAGTCTAAAGATTTTGTGTTTGCGTGGGTTTACTCCTAGAATAGCTTTTCTTACAGTATTTGCCATGATGACAGTGCCATTCTTAACGACAACGGATGCCTCGGCTTTAACGGTGGCTTCACGTGGGTTGAATAATGGTGAAGTGAAATCATCTTGGTCCCATTTTCTGGTGACACGGTGAGTACCACTAGTTCTATCTACAACTCTAGTGTAACGACTTTTATGGCCGCCCATCATGGATTGGTCCAAACGTACTTTTCCACCGCGTAGTTTGGTATTGAACATGTCGACAACGCCTTTCTTCATGTGCCGTACCCATACTTGTTCGTTTTTGTTTGCGAAAACTTGAGTAACTTTTCCATCATCATTCACTGCGGCAAAGGTTGGTTTTGTGAAGAATTTGTCCAAGTTTACTGGGGTAGCTTCATGGGTTCCACGACTTTTTACCCAACCAGCGCGTTTGGAGGGAAGTTTGTCGTGCATGCGAACATTTCTAAAACTCAAGGACATGAGGTTTGTCTTTTTACCTCCTTGAACTTTGTAGGCTTGGTGGCATTGAACAGCGATATCAGCCAAAATTTCGGTATTTTGTTCGTTTTCACGCTTGTTCTTTGCATTACCACCAAATGATGAAGCTGTGCCTCTGTATTTGTACATGTAGGTGTTCTTCTTGTCACAGTTAAGCGATAAACGAGCGTCTATGCCTAGTACGGTAAGTACCAAAGCGATGAAAAAGATGGCAAGACGCATGTTGAGGCTGTGCGTCTTATTTATGAGAAAATATTTGTTGGCCGCTGTCGTACGTCAAAACGAACTTGTCACATCAATGCGATACCAGATATCTACAGCCTTTTTTGTCATACCTGTTACAACACTCAGCATCAATACGCAACAAGCAAAACTATAATTTAATTCTATCTACAAACTCTAGCATTCTAAACATATCATCATACTCCAATCTTACTTGGCGACGCGAAATAGGCACATTTCTACCTTGGTTGATAATAGTTTCAACATGGAACGTATTATGACTGCTTTCTGCATCAGTGACTTCATTGGCCCAGTAGTGAATATCGCAACCGTATGGGATATACCACTTCTTGTGCTTGTATCGTACGTTTGATACGACAAAGTTTGGGAAGACGCATGTACCGAGAACATTTTCTACGCATTTGGTTTCGTGGTTGAAACGAAGCTCATCGATGAACTCGTCGATTTCGCACAACTCTTGGTCCTCGTCACCGAGAAGTCTAACTCCATCGATCAAAACTTGGATATCGTACTTTCTTACGGCGTCGTTCTGGTTTGACTTGACGTTGACCCAAGTAGCCTCCAAGAACTTAGTTCTTTCTGCAACTACGTGGAGTCTTCTGAGTCTTGTATCTTCAACTAGTAGAACTAAGCGATAGATATTGCCTTCGTCGTCTCGGATGTTCATAGAAACAGTTTTTTGAGCACCTTCGGTCTTGATGACTTCGAACGTTCGAACAATAGATACATCGTCACCTACGCTCTTTTCGAACATAGTCTTCGCTGCAGATGAGGGCAGTTGAGGAACGTTGTAGTCCAAAAAGTCTTGTGCAAGTTTTTGGTGCTTGAATGCATCTTGCTTGAACATTAGTTTGCCTACTTGCACGCGAGTGAGAAGAATCATGTTACTTCCAAGTGTTTTATACGCAGATTCAGTGATATCAATCAAGTAGTCTGTGAAATGTGCGAACGAGGTGAGTGGGGTGACTTGAAAATACGAGGTGGCTCGTAGTGTTGGGTAACGTGTTTCCATTTCGTGTCTTGGTTTCTGTTGTTGAACATCGCCAATGAATTCCACTGTTGAGTAAGCGTCATCTGACGCCACAAACTCAACTTTACATGCGTTTTGTAGTGTTGATGTTGGCTCGATAAATTGTACTTGTACGAGAGGATGGTGAACGTCACTAGATGCGAGGTTGCGTGCGATTTGTTGGCTTAGTTCCGTTCCAACTTTGTTTCGTTGAGCCTCTTGCAACTTGAAGTATACGTTGCAGATGCTTTGATTCGCGAAGTGGGAAACCAAAAGCTTGACATTAAACTTGTATTCAACGTTTTCGATTATTTCTGGCCGCTCCTGTAAGATTTTACAGGCGTCTCCACGGAATGTGAACCAAACTTCATGGTCTACGCATGGCTTTTCTGGTGATGTGTGCATCTGGTCGTCGTTGTTCGTTTTGGTTTCGTGAGTAGTTGCTTCTTCAAACACATCGTCGTCTACGTCGTCATCTTCTGCATCTCTGCTGTGTTGTTCAACGCGTGTTGTGATTTTTTGTTCTTGTGCAGGTTGATCCCACTCTGCAAAAACTTGCTCGAGTACCGTGTTACTAGTTGGAGTGGCCACGTCTTGCTCTTGCTCAAAGTCGAATTCGGGTAGCATTTCTTGTTCCATTTTAGTTTTGTTCGGATTCTGTTGCGATGGAAGTGGACTATTTACATCCATCGGTTCATGTTTGGCTCCTGTACAAGAGTGGTTTGCGATGCAATCTACGCAGAAGCTTCTTGCTTGCACGGAACGGCTGCTATCACAGTAGAGACAAATCACCAATGGTACTCTCTTTTTGCACCAGGGATTTGCGCATTGTTTGGGTTCATGTGTGTTTGTGTTCATTTCTAGAATTTTTGGGATCGAATGAAGTCAACTTACCTAATGTCACAGGTGCTCAACTGTAGTGATATTTTTAACTCAGCTTCAAAGCTGAGTAGCTTCCAAGCAAGCTTTTTAACACAAAAGGTCAAAACCAACTTTACTGATCGTTTACAGACTTAATCACATCGAGCCACTTGTACCCGATCAACAAACATGAGTTTGCGTACCAAATACTTGACACCCTTTTCCCAAGCAAGCTTGCTTGCGTTTGAACCAACGTTGAGAAGAGTTCCCATGGTGTTACTCTCCCAGTAGCATCTCATCTGATTACGAGAATTTGTTTCCATGACCATGGTGTACTCACCGTCAGAGTATGTGTCAACTTTTACGTTCTCAACGAAAGCAGCAGTAAATCTCTGTGGCTTGTCGATCAATCCGGTAACCGTGCGGACAATGACATCAAACTCGAGTGTAGCAATCCACTTGCTGAGTTCATCATACATGAGAGCATCATTCTTGGTCACACACGCGAGTTCAAGTCTAACGTTGTGAGCTGGTAACGTTGGTACTTTGGCAGTTGGAAGTACATGCAAAATATCAACAACCAATGGTGACTGATTGATGCGTTCTACATGAACAATCTTGATACCTTGATCCTCTGCTGTACACTGTACGAAGTACGTGTGCTTCTTGCCTTGAACAACATGATTGTCAAGTACGTACATGGAAATAACATACGAACTCTGTACACGAGTCATACTAGACGCCTGCAATTCCAAATGATCTACCATCTCCTTTTTCAAGATTGGATTGAAGTCAAAGCGCAAATGCTCTGCCATGCCCTTGTCTGTTCTGTACTCAAACAATGTACTGCTTGTGAGATTGTCATCCATAAGCTTTCCATGAACGATGGAGTTGCCAATTAACGCACGACAACGCAATTCGTCGTCATTTTCCTTGTTGTATGCAACCATGGAAAATAGTTTGGTGAGATGCCCAATGTATGTTGAGGGAACGCACTTTGCTACTTGTACAATCTCATCCCATGGGTGGTACGATGGAAAGTCCTCACGGTATGGTGCACGTGACAACACATTCGGATCAAAGCGGAACTGTTGCCAGGGTGCTGGTGCTACTCTTTCACAGCGTTCATGTGAGAACGTTTCACCAAGTACGTTGTGGTCACCGGTTGTGTCTTCTTTTTCTCCCATTTGTAGCATAACGAGCATAATGTTTGGCTTTTGTTGGTTACTTTTGGTGATAAACTCTTGTAGCGCGATTAGGCATTTCTCGTGTTCTTCGATGGGACCTTCGCAGATAATAGAGTTGTTTCCAGCGGAAAACCTTTTCATTTGAAATCTACGCCTGATAGAGTTCAACACGAATAGATACTTGTTAACGTCTGCCATGTAACCTTCGTTTTGCAAGTACACGAACGATGGGCCTGATTTTGCAGGTGGCGATTTGTTTGGTGAGGGCGTGACTGCGTCGGCGTGTAAGTCGTGATCTAGTGTGCGTTGAGGGGTACGAAACGTGTTTTTGAGTTGGCTCGCAGCATTTGTGACCGTTTTGTTTGGTGTTTGTTCGAGTTGGCTGTCCTCTACAACAACTTCTGGTATTGGAATCTGCACAGAAGGTTGAGGTTCAATAGCGAACTCTTTGTGTTGAGGTGATTCAAAATTATTTCCAAAATGTTCATCGAATTCTTTGGAATTGTTAAGTCAAGCACTTTTTCTTACGTGGTCTGAAAGAGAAGTCCTTCTTGGGTGTTGGAACTTGTGTCATGTTTGCTACTTTGCACTCGTGTGTTTTGTGGTGTGCTTGACAGAACCACCGAGAAGGATGGCATCGTTTGCATTGATAAAGATACTTCACCTCCAAGCATTCACTGCAGTACTCGAGGGTGATCGCATTCATTGTTTAATTTTTACTTTTTTTGTTTGGTCAACTAAATCGAAAATATGCTCTACCTCACAACAAAGAGGAGACTCAAGCCACGTTCTGGTAACCAGTGTGAAAACAATAAACACCTCTGTTATGCTTTGACTGGACTGTTCATAGTTTGCTCTACGAACAATTCTATATATAGTAACGAAACCGTACCAAAATAGCTAAGATAAAAATTTTATTTCAGATAGCATCCCAGTTGCTGATTGAATACCTGGAACACATATCAGTTTAGTGGGGAGAAAAGATCCAACTGCTAGTCCACTGTGTTCATTAACATGCAACAACTTCAAAGATACACGCCGCTAACATGACAGAAAAAAGCGTGGTTGTTGCTATGTGCGGCTGAGTAAAACAGGTCTGTCAGGCGGTAGCCTCATGACAGCTGGCTCAGATGTCACATAGCACCTCATGCATCACTGCCGAAAAGAGGTAAATAGTGATGCATAAACCATCTGAGTGTTACTGTACTAGTTGAAGGTGATGATGCGTTCCATACACGCGTGGTCTAAAAGCGATCAAGCAGCTACAAGTAGGACACTAGTAGAAATGTTAAGGAACGTAAGGCAGTCTTTTTGTAGTTCTACCGCTGACTGTGTTGCACATTTGTACTTACGCTGCGCTAAGCTCTTCTTGAAGTTAATATCTAATTGTTTCTAAACTTGGCGAACAAAAGGTGTAAAAATAGTATTACATCTTAAGCGAAAATGCGTTGAAATTAGAATATTGGAACAAATCATTTAATTTCTATACTAAATTATCAACTTTGTTAGACTTGTTAAACTCGTTAAAATCTTGCAAATTTGACATGGTTGGATATTCACAGCCATTCAACGGTGGTTTCGATAAACTTGGTAAGAACAATAATATCCACCACCTATGTTTCCCGAATATTTGTTCCACATTGTTTTTCATTCCAATATCGTACTCATTAAGTACAACTTTTCCACTTCTCTTTTGCGTCAAAACTTTGAACTTGTTAAATTGGAATTCAATAGTAGTTTGGTTTGTTAATATCAAATACACGTGCCAACCAAAGAATCCAGACATAGTCACAGTCATAGATCCTGCCAATACGACAACAAATGTGAACCATGTTGCCCACGCGAACCAAATTTGTGCATCAAAAGGTATCATATCTAACATGACAAGTCCTAACGATATTCCAACATGCACTGCGCATGCCCACAAATAGAATAAAAATAGCACAAAGTATTTGTGATTGTTGTATCCCACGCAATTGTTGATCCACGGACAGTGATGGTCCATACGTAGTACGCATTTATCGCAAATATGACAGTGATGTGCTCGTGCTGGTTTCGCTTCTTTGCATCTGTTACAGAATTTCGAAAAAGATTTGCCAGGAACGGACGTCGAAGATGATCGTTTGAGTTCGTCTAGTTTTTCTTCCATTTGGTCAAGCTACAATGTTAGAAGAAAAAGAAAAAAGTACCCATTCTTGACCTGGCGCGCCTGGTGACGTTCTTATGCACATGACGTAATTAAATACCATGTTAAAGGACAAGAAAGCACCTATAACCGCCATTATTGTGTATATTACAGTACTTGTGGCTGACACTAGTGGTACGATCGCCAAAAAATAAAATGAAATTAGTAGTGTGAACAGTGTTGCAGCAATAGTGACCATAACCCAGCCGAATATGCGCATTCCCCACCTAGTAAGGAACCTTGTATGTTAAAATAATACTGGGTATTTTTCTTACATTATCATTGCGCCGTACTTGTTGTTGTGAATAAAATCCATCGGGCCTTGGTCTGGGGACGGCGAATCTCTGCCACGGGCGATAAATGGATCTTTTTCATTGTTTTGCGGCTCTTCTTCAATGTCTATGAATGTGTCCTCTGTGGCTCTCATAGCTCGTTGTTTGAAAAAGGGACAAGTTACAAAAACTAAAGGGAAGGGTCAATTTCGAGTTGTTGCAACCTCTATCTAAAAGAAAAGTTTATTGCTTGAGTTTAGATTCCGATTTGTATCTTTCTACAATCTTTCGTAGTTCTTGTACTTCTTCTCTTAGTTTCTCATCAGTCTTTCTTCCACTCTTCATTGCTTTCACTCTACTCGAGTCGTTACCCTTGGGTGTTTGATCTAAACCCTTGAATAGTTCCATACGAGCAGCAAATGGTTGATGCGAAATATCTGAATCTGAAGTGTTCAAAGTTAATGATGGTACAACTGGCTTTTGTTTTGGTCTCTCCAATATTGATTTCAAATTGGCTATTTCTGTTTCGTACTTTTGTTTCATTTGATCCATCTCTTTGGTCATCTCTTGTAATAACATGGTATCCAAATCTTTCTTCCCAGTAGATTGTACAGGTGCTGATTCTTTAAGTTTTTCAGTTAACCCTTGAACTGTTTTCTGTAATGATTCGACCTCAGCTTCCAATTTTGAAACTTTTTCTTTTTCTACTCCATTTTGTTCCAAAGTTATTTGCACTTCCTTGGATGTGTTCTCCATCAACTTTTTAATTTGATTATTCAAACTATCTACGATACTTTGATTCTTGCTCAATTGCAATTTATCTTGTTCATCACGCTCTTTCGACGCTTCCAATTCTTTCTGCAATCTTTCATTCTTTTGTGATAATTGTTGTACAGTAACACGCAAAATCTTCATTTCTTCTGTTTCTTTTCCTTTTGGAGAGTTTGTTGGTCTTGGTGAATGTTTTGTCAAACTATTTGATCTTGGAGATGGTGATGTCTCTCCTTCTGCCAATTTGCGTAATTTCAAATTTTGCTCTGATAACAACTTGACTTCGTTTTCCAACTTTTTGCGATCTCTAGTGACACTATCGAACATGATCTTTTTCTTGTTAAGTTCTTGTTCCAAAGAATCAATCTTTTTCTGCAACTCTTTCCTCTCTTCGTCAAAGTTTTCTGAACGTGGAGTTGTTGGAGTTGCTAAACGTGGGCTTCTTGGACTAACGAACTGATTTGTTGCAATTTGTGGAATAGTGTCAATCAAAATAGGAATCTTTGTGAATCCGCGTTTCACTTCGCTGTTAATGGCTTGTATTTCGATCCATAAATCGTCTAGACCCATTTCTTTGATTGATTTTGGTGGTTGGCCAAATAGTTTGGTCATGCTTTGCTTGTCACCACGAAGTACGCACAATAGTACATCATTGACATCATCAAAGTTTTCTTGGTATCGTTGTAGTACTTCGTATCCTTTTGTGATTCTCTCAATGCATTCTTCGATGAGTGAAACGAGTTCTTTTCTGTCGGATTCAATATTGGCAAACTCTTTTTGGTTTTGTTCTCCACTTTCCAACATTTGTTCACGAACATTCAATTCTCTCCACCTTGTTGCGTAATCTTTCAAAGTCTCGTAGAGTTTTATGAAATCTTCTTGTTTCTTTGGGAAGTTTTGTTGAACTGTTTCCATCTTTTGGGCATCAGCCTCAAGTCGTTTCAACATTTCCATCGCGCTTTCTAACGCTTGAGATTCTTCGTGATGATTGTTTAGTGATTGTTTATCAGTCAATAGTTTTGCGAGTTTGTCTTCCTCTTGTGTTTTGTGCTGTAGCATTAGATCGATAAAACGTGTAGCATCATCTTCATTGATAAACTCTACGACAAAGTTGTGTGGACCTACGAAATAGTTGATTTGTAAACGATCTAGATTATTAGTGCATGAAAAAGTGAAACGTACTGTCTGTCAAGTTGGCATGTGAAATATCAGACAAAACCAAAAACAATGGTAGCGCGATAATAGTTGGATCTTCTGTTCCCACTGGTATTTGTTCTGTTTCATCGATGAAAAATAATAACAAATCGATAAAGAGTATCATATCGTATGTTAACGTGTGAACCTTTTGATCTTCTCCCTCCTTCTCTATTCTTCCAAATTTGACTTTGCACTCATCAACGTAATGTCTATGGGGAGCGACAACTGTCGCTTTGGCATGTTCCATCAACGAAACAACTTCTTCATCTAGTTGTTCTCGTAGTTTTGTGTTGTTCAGTGTATCTTCTAGACGTCGAGTAACAGATACGACACGAGTTTGCGCTTCCTTGTATTTGCGTTGATTGTTCAAGTGGTTGGCCACGTTGACTACAATCTTGAGCGAGTTTTCTAGATCCGCAAAATCATGATGTCCACGTGGTGTGTTTTTCAATACTTCTTGGAGTAATAGTTGATAACGAGGAATACGTTGTACTGGCATGACCAAGAAACTACTAATATCCATGGAACGACACTCCTTGGCTTCTACTTTAAGCTTCTTCAAGAACTTGTCAAGTTCAGGATTTGTCTTTCTACATTCTCTCAACGTGTCCATAGCCTTTTGATAATTGTTGATATAGTCTGTGTATAGTTTCATAAATGGAATAATGGACTTTAGTGCTCCTCCAAATGTTTCGCGTTGTTTTGGTGCTGGTTTTGGTGTTGTATCGTCAGAGAATGTTTTTTCTAAAGTTGTTGGTGTTGGCGTTGCCGATGTTGTTGAGCCGCGACGAAGAGTCAAATCTAGTGCGTTTGTTATGCCCTTCCACGTTCCTCCCTTCTTTTTAGGGTCTTTTAATGGTGGTGATAGAGTTGATGGTGATGATGTACTTGGTGTTACTACTGGAGAGCTTGGTGAGTTTGTGGCCACATCATGGTCTCTAGATTCACGACGCTTCAACAGCTCCACTGTCAGTGCTGGAGGAGGTGCATGTGCGCTTTTGACGCGTTCCAAGAAAGTTGCGTTTAGTTTGGCAATGGCATTAACTTGACGTTAGTTTATATTCTATGACACTTACTGTTACCGAATATTAGAGGCATCAACTTTGTTGGTATTAATTTCTTTTGCGCCAATGGTCCTTGGAACGTTGTTTCCACTGTTTTTAAATCGTTCACGTAGGACTCCTCTGTTGAAATGATTTCTTCTACAATTCTTTTTCTTTTTACAGCCATCTTCGCTATTTTTTTGCGCAAATTTCTGAACCTATATGCGCGTTGTATAATAGTAGCAGCATTATCTTCTGGGGTTGTTTCCTACAATATTAATAATCTAGGTTGTAAAAAGTAAAACCTTGACCGACTGAACCGCAACTGGTGCTGTTGGTTGCGGCTTGATTGGTTCTGGTTGCAGATCCTTATTGCTGTCCTTCTTCTTCACCATTGAGCGTTACTTGCAGCTGTTTGGGTAAAGATGAATTTCTATGACAAGCCTTGTCACCTTTCAAGTTATGTCCGCTTACAACTCAGCGTACGCAAAGATAGGGGCATGATGGCCGTTTGAAGAAGTCGAAAGAGCCATTTTCTGGGCACATCTAACTCTGGCTAGCCCACATGTTTTTGTATTTCTTGTAATTCTGTCAACTAAAGCATCAAAATGCGGCACAAGTTGTTTGTCGCTTCATGTCTTCTGCTCATGATGTCAAGTACACTTTCACAGACACGCATCAGTTCTATTACATCAAATGTACTGGTAGGGAGCACCGCAGATCCTTGCCAAGTTAAAGTTTCCGAAATTATAACGTACAACAAACCTACAACTACACTATACCGATTTATACCCGATAAAATATCGCCATATGAGACTGTTTTTTCTAATGTACGCGTGGAGAGTATCACACCTGGTGTTTCTGTCTCGACGTTCAAATTCTTCCGCGATGATGCAACACGCGACGCTACAATTCAATTTTCACTCAATACAACTGCGTACAATACTACAATACGCCTAACTTATAACGCAAATCTTATCACAACTGATGGTGATAGCAACTACGCTGCGTTCTCACTACTGAGTACAATTCCTATCGAAAACGCAGTAATCATGTTCAACTCGAGTATCCTTAGTAGCTCAACAGTCTTCCGTAAAGACAAAGTTAGTCCGTTCGAGAACTACACGCCAAGTATATCATACTCCACAAACGCTCAGTGCGTACATTCATACACTGTTGCTGACTACAAAGTATCATTGACCCTATCAATCATCTTTTTTATAGGATCAATTGTATGTTATGTTTCGTTCTGTTGCTTTTTGACGTGGAAAGTGTGCTCCTCGTACAGAAGAAACAAAGCAGCTGCAGCTGCAGCATTACCAGCTGTTCCTCATCACGATCCTGATGATGACATATGGGCTGTTCAATCACCATCAACTCCACCTATGTCAAAGCTACAAAGAAGAAATACAGATACTCCAACGTTTGTATTTACTCCTCCAACACCTGCAAAGAAACAACAACCAAGTTTTGCCACTTATAATGATATGCTGTGACATTCAGTCAAAAAAATAAAATCCATTTACAAAGCTGTAAACGTCTGGTTGTCTTTCTTAGATATGAGCGGAACAGAAAAAAGCAGCTCACCAACTACACCTACAGAGTTATTAGATGAAGCACCGTTATCAGATGAAATCTATAAAGGATATTTAGTATGGGATGGTGAGAGAGATAAACTATTTCGAGTCGTTTATAATAAGCGTTTCTTTGTCTTGCGAAAGAGTAATGGATTGTCAATGTACAAAGACCATCGTAGTACAAAAGAATTAACAGGTCATCTGGGAAATCCAAATTACTATCCGATAGAGAAAGAAAGTGTGCAAGGTTCAGCGTTCCCTTTCGGACTCGCTGTAAACTGTGGGAAGAAGAAAACTCAAAACTATACTCTAGACGCCGAAAATAATGATGTACGAGAATTATGGATACGAGCTGTGTCAATATATCAGAAAAAGGGAGCAGAGCGCTTATCGTCTGTACCAAAGCCGCTTCCAGATGGCAACTCTGAAGATGCTGTTGTACTATCTGGGTATGTAATGAAAAGTGGAGCACATGGGCTTGAGAGAGAATATAGAAAACGTTATGCTGTGCTTAGGAAAAGTGGATTTTATTATTATGAGGACCATCGAATACTACACAACAAATTCGAGGCTAAACCGAATGAAAAGAAAGAGATACACATGTTTATTCCCTACGGATCGAGCTACTTTCCAGATAATGATACCCGTTTCGGCGTCTATGATGCTCATGAGGATAGAACATACCAAATAGACGTTCCGGACTCTCAATCTAGAGATATTTGGAAAATGGCTATTGAGTGCGTGGTAGCTATACACGTGAAAAGACCAGAGAACTTCGTACCTCTGTTTTCTGTTTACCAACGAGCCACAACAGGTTAGTTTTAAATTGATAATTTAACCTCGTAGCGTCAACTTGAGAACGAAGTTTTCACTTGAAACAAACCTTACAGACGTAGAATAATTCAGATCATCTCAAAGCTATCCTTACATGCAAAGATTTCGCATTTCAAATAAAAATTACATTCTACACTAATTACTGCTACATGTGAATTTGATCTTTAAGGCAGTGTACGATGTTCCTCGCCTAACAAGCACCTAACAGTGTTCTTTTTGTAACGTATTGACTTTTGGCGCACAACATGGTTCTACATCAACAAGAAATCTTAAACCTCGCTACACGGCTACGCAATGCAATTACATACAATTTGGAACAATATTCATACAAGAATGCGATCTTCGCAGCAGATAAATTGTTAACATTGGTACACACAGCGGGACTAGAACATCTTCACCAAGAAGCATGTTGGGGTTTAGGTTGTGGATATTTTGGAAGACGCGAGTGGCGACGTGCATACACTGTATTCTGCGAATTCTTAACTGTACCTCGATTCTTTCACATGGCAGCCAAGTGCATGGTATAATATACTCTACAAAATTCTAAACAACGCCAGGATGAGAGTGGAGAGTATTCAGAATGTATAATAGTACTTGGAGAGGATGAAGATGAATTCTCGAACAAAATTCAGTTAATGGAGGATAAAAAGGTACAAAACTACTTTACGGCAGCTAATTCCAGTTTGTGGCGAGTTTATGTTTTTTGAGAGCAAAAAGTTTCGATATGCTTGACAATAAGCTACGAGCAACAGCATGGTACAAAGAAACACTACTAAATGACCCTGCTCATTATGAGGTACGGCTGATCTTGCTTAATACTAACAACTTTAGGCATTTGAGAAACTTGTAGAGAATAATTTACTATCTAGTGACGAAGAACAGCTTTTACTGCAATCTATACCCTTCGAAGAAACAGATGAATGGCTCAAACTAATCTATGAAACCAAGATCAACAAAGTATGGATTCGATCACCGCAACTAACATATAGTACAACATTCTGAAAGAGAACAACACTGAAAAATTGCAAAAGTACTGCTTGGGAAGCAATATTGACGTTATTGCCTCACAAGCAGTTTCGCATTTCAACGCACAACGATACAACAAGGCATACCAACTCACAAAAAGGTAAGAACAAAGAATCAAAACTAATAGTTAGTGTCATAGAAGCAGATGCTTACCACCAATCACTTTCCCTTCATTTGTCCATTCTTGTTGCTCTAAATCGTGCAACAGAACTATTCCAAATTGCTCATAATATGGTACGAACGGAATTCTTTATTAACTCGTTAGGTTGATAACTACAAAGGTAGTGCAGTAACCTGGTTTGCAGTTGGTTGTTACTATTACGTGATCGGAAAGAATGAACAAGCAAGACAATTCTTCACAAAATCAACAAACATCGATAGTCGATTCTTACCAGCGTGGATGGGAATAGGCCACTCATTTGCACAATCCGTAAGACTATTCTATTGTTTTAACACTAGCAGGACGAATCAGATCAAGCAATGGCAGCATATCGAACTGCTCATCGTCTTTTCACAGGTTCTCATCTACCACCATTATGTATAGGAATGGAACACGCAAGAACCAATAATTTATTACTAGCAGAACAATTGATCGAACAATCGAGTACGTTATGTGAACAAGATCCAATGGTCCACAATGAAATGGGAGTAGTACTGTATCGTTCGAAAAAGTACAAACAAGCAAGACTAAAGTTTGAAGAAGGGTTACGAAAGTGTCCTCTTGGTGCAGAAGGTATGATAAAATCATAACGACACTAACAATTAGCACTTACTGGTGAACACTTTGATCCTACTGATGCTTCTTTACACACATGGGAGCCATTACTTTTTAATTTGGCACATACGCATAGAAAAGAACAAAATTATGCAGAAGCACTTCGGTTGTATAGAATTTGTTTGAGATTGAATCAATCGTGGACTGTTTATAGTGCCATTGCGCTAACGTATCATTTACAAGGTTAGTCTTCTGAATTGTTTCTTAAAAATTAGGCAATCTTCACATGGCGATCGAGTTTTATCACAAAGCGCTATCGTTGAAAACAGACGATTCTTTTACTGCGATAATGTTAGGAAAAGCACTGACAGAGATGAGTGAACAACCATTTGAATATACATTAGGTCAAGAAGATGAACAAGACGATTTTGAATATGACGTGGAGGAAAACGAGTACTCTTCTAATTCAAACGTGGTAGCTAACTTATTTTAATAAATCTCATTCTTGCCAAACAGCAATAGTGACACCTTTTGTTTTTGATAATACGTTGTTGAAAACATAGCGTTTACTTCTTGATTTCATCTCGAATATAAGCTCTTTAGTATTTATGTTATATGTCATGCTAACCACTTCTCCAGGTTTAAAGCTGAATGCGAACTCTGGCGAGCTATTATTATGTTCTGCTACGCGTCCATTTGATGCAATCATGTAAACACCATGATCTTTGTTCAAAATATCCCACAAAGGCTCCAATACGTCTGGTATGAGGGCGCCTATCCCTATCCAAAGAAAGTCGTAACTGCCGATCACTTGAAAATTTATCGTAACTGAATTTTTAACAGCTGAAAAATCTGAAGACAATAATGCGAAATCAGATGTCATGTAGCCAATATGATTAGTTTTTCCAGCTTTTCTGGTGATAATGTTTCTATTATCATTTACTGAATAGCTATCGCAATGAAATTTTCCAAATCTGAACTTGAATAGTTGTGCACGAACCTTACTACTTAGAAGTGTGAATATATCGCTATGCACAGTACCACTTCCAGCACACACAACATCAACGTCCGTAAACCTGCCTCGTTCCATTCCAGTTGACTGTTTCAATAAATACTTTATTACAAATCTATCACCACTCTTCTAATGCAAACAGTTTCTTTCCAAGATCCGTCAACTCATCTCCAATCTTGCTTTCATTCAACATCTCTCTCACCACTGTCTTTCTTTGCTGTCCAATCACTCCACTTGGTGGTGCAGGGAAAAACTTGATAAACTGTGCCATTCTAGTTCTTTCACTTTCGTTGGGTCGACTACCATGTGGTAAGCGAATATCCCACAATAATAAAGCACCAGCAGGTAACGTGATTCTTTCTGAAAACTTGTGCATTGGTTCACTACCTGGTAACATGACAAATGTTGATCTACTTCTTCCAATGGTACCTTCTGTATGTGCTGCCCATTCTTTTAACTTTTTATGGAATCCAGGAACGAGTTGGAAACCACCATCTTGTTCTCTATTATCGATAAAATTGATTAGACCTTGCAGACGTAGTTCATTTCCAGGAGTTGTGTAGTGACCAGTTTGATTGTATTCGCTGCAGAATTCTGGCAAGTATTTGAGATTTCCTGGGAATGCTAATTTGTAGTTGATTGTATCGACTTTTTCATCTCCTCTGTAAAAGTCCCACGCGTTCATGTCCAAGTGAAGGTTTCTATGTGTTTCCCATTGTGCTCTATCTTCAAACTTGGAGCCATCGCCGTTAATGTCGACCTTTTTCGTTGGTCTGAACAGTCCATAACGATCAATACTGACCATGAGTTTATCTTCCCCTAACAATTTTGCAAATGAGTTGTACACGCGTGGATGTTGTCGATTTTTGAATGCTTGCTTTGAAAATACTGGTGGTGTTCCGAGAATACCTTCTGTCTCCATGGCAGGCCATACTTTATCCCATTCTTTAGGTACGTGTCGAGATGGTCCTCTTTGGTCTGATTTTTTTTGATAAAAACTGTTGCGCCAGTTACCAGACTCTAAATGATTCCAAACATCGTCTACTGATTTTTCTATTTCTTCTTTGTCGAGCACGTCACGAATAATAACAAATCCATACGTGTCTAAAAACTATATTGTCAACATTACTAGTTTTTAACATACTTGTTTCATTTCTGGGAGACCAGTTTCGAGTTGTTCGTAGGGAAATGAGAACACATACTCTGGATGTTCTGTGTCGCGTGGTAACTCCATCTTCTCATACCCAAGATATGGTTCTATCTTAAAAATCGTCTTTTGCATGGTTGCGTTTTTTTGCTGTGGTTTGTATGCCTAAAGCTTTGTTTCTGAAGGCGGAACTCAAGTTGACGTCAAGAAGCAAGTCAAGTTTGACAACTTGAGGACATCCTACAATGTAAAATATTCATCTATTTGGCAGGTTCTTATGTTATCATGCTATGCTGTTTTCTGGTAGCTAGAGATTGCTTCGCGAGAATTTGAGCGTTTGGACATTTCTGGCGATGACGGTGACAAATGTCAACGTCGGAACTATACTACAAAATTTTAGCAAACAGATGCGCACCCTCACACTTGTAGCCTTTGTTCTCCTACTAGCATGTGTGTTATGCGGTAATCCAGCATGTCAACGCAATGGTGACGCACAAGGTCGTACTGCCGATAACTTCAAAGTTCTAGCCGCAGAAGACGATCACGAAGTTTTGCTTCTAGGACCCATCAAACAATTGCAAGGCTTGAAACAAAAAATTCAAGAATTCCAAACGCTACCAAACGTCGCTACATCGTATACCGAATTACCTGATACCGATGACGGAACAACCGGCCCACACAACGATAATCGTGTTTTAGGAAGAGAATTCGTGTCAACTTCAGGCAAGAGATCAGTTTCATGCCAAATTGATTGCCTCTCAACAGTTGTAGACCAAGGCCAAAGTAGGGTCATGTTCAAAGGGTGCAGAAATCAATTCTACTCATATGGTGCTGAAAAGCAAGTTGGTTGCTTCAGCCAGCTTCAAATCATGGAATTGCAAGCTAAATTGGCCATGGATGTATGCAGCAAGTATGCTGGTTGCCAATTCGTCTTCGTTCCTAAAAATCCAGTTGATGCTCTTCGAAAGGCTAAGGGAAAGAACAGCGTTGGTAAATTCTTTTTGAAGATCTTCCAAGGTGTTATCAAAGCTGTTAAAGCTGTTGGAAAAGTTATCGGTAAAGTCGGCAAAGCTGTAGGAAAGTTAGCAAGCAAAGTTGGAAAGGGTATTAAGAAATTCTTTAAGAGAATCAGATTCTAAATAAATTGTTACACGCAGAAGCACTATCGTAGGTAGAATGGGTACAGTTGCTCTATTTAGTTGTAGAAGAGAGAAAGAACAAGTATCGGCAAACAAACTTTAGTGAAATCTTTGCCGCATTATTCGAAATCAAAGTGCAAAAACGTCAACATCGTGAAATGACAACGCATGAGTGTTGTCAAATACTGGCGTTCTCTTTTTTTCGCTCACGATGATAGCGGCATGCAAATAGTATGCGCTAAACTCATTTGGTTCACTATAATTACCAGCGTTGTACTCCTCATGTTTATCCAAACTGACTTGGAACCCTGCACTATTGATGATCACAAATGGAACTTGCTCGTTGTACCTGCTCTTCAATGGTGGTTGTTTGTTCATCAATCTAATCATATCTGGTGTTGTCATGGAATACACATCTTTTAGAATATTACCATCCTGTAACCCGTCCTCGTGGAACCAGCCTTTGTACTGATGATACATCACTGGCAGGAGTTCCAACTTTAAATTGTCAATAGTTAATAGAGAACGATACAACCTTTTGTCGTCGCCTTGTAGAATTCCACTTTCAACTCCATCGCAAGTGTATGAATGTTTTAAAAAGATTCCAAATGGTCTCGTTTGTATTGACTCAATTTTGTTGCGAATTGCTCTTAATGCTTCTTCCTCACGTGTTTTGCTAGACTCTGTGTAGTCTACTGATAAGTCCTTGTGGATGGAGTACGTTATTGTTACTCTGTTATCAGCAGTGACTTGCTTTACCTCATGCAAACAATCACTGTAAAACGCAAACCATTGTATGTTTCGTGTGTCGTTGTCTGTTTTGTGTTTCTCAACAAAATCCTCTTGACTTATCTCCAAGTCTCCGCCTTGATGTGAGCTTGTGACAAGGGAACCAATCATGGTTTGGGTATTTGTTGATGTATCTACATGCGAGTGGAAGAATCCTCCTTGTGTAAATATTAATCTTCTCTTGCTTGAGTGTTACAGTTTCATTCATGAATTTAGAAATCTCATATTCAATATCATCCAAATAGAACTCATTTTCAGCATCGCCAACTTCAAATTCTTTGATTTCGAAAGCTTTACGGACGTCTGTATTAATAACTGTTTCTTGAGTCTTTAGATCGCCGTATGGTGCTGGTATACTCGCTTCAATTAAAACATAGTGGTACATCTTCTTGATTGAGTTCAGATACCTTTCCTCTGGCAGAAATGCGTATTTCACAGAACAGCTTCAGCAAATTAGCTAACTCTGAAAATAGGACATTATCATCTATTTTAACCCTTTTTGCTGCTCGCTTATTCATGTTGCACTCTCCATTTCGTCATCATTTTGAAATGTATCATGCGTAACCACGCTGCCAATCTTACACCCTTTCTTTTCAAGATTCTTAATTGCTTGATGAACCGAAACGTATGTTTCGAAATCGCGTAGTGTTTTGACCATGTTGCCGTTTATTTTGTTTGCTGGTTAACCAGCAGGTCACTTGTAACGCACTAGGCAGTCCTAAAGTGAGATTGCAACCTTGAAATTGTCAGAAACCAGTTCAATTTGGAAAGGATTGGACAAGTTTTCGACCTTAGTGCAAGTGAGACGTTTGTTTTAGAAATTTATGAATATTCATCTTCATTATTTATACTGTTTAGAATCTGAGACGCTTGAAGAACTTTCCTACAGCTTTGCCGACTTTGCCGATGGCTTTTCCAACAAACTTAACGGCTTTTACGACACCTCCGAAGATCTTCATTACGAACTTTCCTACAGAGTTGGATCCCTTAGCCTTTCTCAAAGATGCTACAGGGTCAGCTGGAACGAAGACGTATTGGCAACCATTGTAGTGATGGCATACGTCCATAGCAATTTGAGCTTGAGTTTGCATGATGCTGTTGGTTACGAAGCATCCTACATTTCTTTCGGCACCATAAGAGTAGAATTGATGTCTGCAACCAGTGAACATAGGACGACCAAAGATTTGTCTTCCTTGTGGAACGTATGATAAGCAATCAATTTGGCATGAGACTGAAGCACGTCCAGTATCAGAAACAAAGTTGTTTCCGAATGGTCTGTTGTCGCTATGTGGGCCAGTAACTCCGTTGCTTGTGGCTGGAAGTTGAGTGTAGCTGGTTGCAACAGTTGGTGGAGTTTGATATTGTTGGACACCGTCTGCCAATGGAATCATCTTGTGTTTTTGAAGATATCCGCGTGCTCTGGATCTTCCTCTTGAGTCGGACATATTTTCGGCAGTACGTGCGCTAGCATTACCGTTACGTTGGCAATCTGTTTGAGATGTTAAATTAATTGTCCGACAGAAGACAATTCAAAAATAAACGGTAAGTTCGAGTTTGAAATGTATGACATACCTGGGTTACCAGCTTGAACGATAGCAAATACACAGGCCAATAAAACAACACCAATTACTTGCTTCATGGCTTTTCTCCAACTAATTTGCCTGCTTGTACGCCTGTCATAATGTTCGTGACAGCTGATAGTGACAAGTCCCGAGTCAACTTCGTATTTACGCGCAGCAATCCAGAAGCTCAGTACTAGAAAAAGGTTTATCGCTATATTACTTTGCTTGAGCCAAGTCTGTCAGTTTCTTTAGCACTCTCAAAAGCTTTGGATCAATATCTTCTGGATTGACGTCATCCATTAGCATAGATAGGCCTTGGATGGAGTTCCATCTCTCAAATAGTAATTTTCTTTCTACTCCTACATCTGCAAGTCTTTCTTTTTCTTTCACTAGGACACCTTTCTCATATACTCTATCGAAACTTTTACCAGCACACGACCAAATACCTTCGCCGTGTCTTAGATCATCTTCGTACTTGCCCTCGTAGCAGGAGCCATCAGTATAGTGCACGCTACCTTGTCCTTGGTATTTTGTATTAACAAAATTACCATCATAAGTACCAGATTTGGAATAATGTTTGAATTCTGGTGATTCTTCGTCGATTTTTTGAACACCATAGCCAGTAAACACACCATCAAAAAACTCACCTGTGAAATGTAGTTGGCGAGTAGCACCATAGATAACACCCTTTCCATTCCACGGTTGATCATCTTTGAACTCTCCCTCAAACAATTTGGCTTTAGATTCAGAATCAACAATTTTTCCTTCTCCATTAAACAATCCATCTTCAAAATGACCAATATATGTGCAAATAGGACCAGTAAGAGTACCCTCTCCATGACGTTTTCCACGTGTGAATTGTCCAGAATATTTTGTTCCATCTCCATTATGCATAACTCCGAAACCTTCGTATCTATATTGAACCATATCACCTTCATAGTAGCGACCATCTGTAAATCCAACTTTTGCAGTTCCATCGAAGGAACCATTTGACCATACTCCTCCATAACTTGTCTTTTCATCGATTAAAATGGATCCGCTACCATTCCATGGTTGACCATTCAAGAATGAACCAGAGAAACTCATTCTTCCATTTCCAGTAATCAAAGTACCCATTCCATTGTACTCTCCACTGTCGAAATTACCTTCATATCGTTCTCCAAGATCTTTTTGTTCCAATGTACCTTTACCATGGTATTTGTTATCTTTCCATTCACCCTTGTAGTTGGTAACATCACCTTCGACGAGAATACCAAAACCATTCTTCTTGTTGTTGAACCAGTTACCTTCATACATGCCTCTTCTATCAGAGTAGGTCAATGTACCGTAACCATGTCTCATGCCCTTGTACCAGTGACCTTCGTACACGGAACCATCGGAAAATGACATTTTACCTTCTCCGCTGTATTGATTTTCATGCCATTGACCTTCATAGTGAATTGGTTTACCCTTGTGTACTGTCCACATTTGACCTTTTCCATCTCTTACACCTCTATCCCAATCACCTTCGTATTTTGTTCCATCGACATCGATAAGTGTACCATGTCCATGGAATTGATCATTTTGGAACTCTCCGAGGTAGAATTTACCATCTGGGAGCATGAATTTACCAAAGCCATGTTTTTCACCACGTTCATTCATGGAGCCGTCATATACAATCTATATTATTAGAATAAAAAATAATTCAAAGCATACATTTGATATTTTTCGTAGTACTGGTTTCTTCTTGGATCCGCGTGGTGATGGTAATGGATTGTTAAAGAATCCATTAGGTTGTGATTTTTGTCTAACAAAAGATGACTTTTTCGACAAGCCTCCCAAATTCAAACTGAACATGCTCTTCTTTTCAACAGGTGAGACGTTACTGGTTTCTTGACTACGCGGAGTTGTGGGTGGAATATCTTCACTGTTTGTATTGGCACTATCTTCTGATTGTACGTCTGTTTCGATGGGTGTGAGCGGAGCAGTTGGTTCTGCGATTTCTGATGCTTCTTTGTCGAAAAAGAATTCTGGTGACTCGATTAGTTGCTTAATAATGTGACACGCTGTAGGTGTTTCTTTGTACGAATCCATCAAATTTTGTCCTGGCTACATTGTCAGTAAATATTGATTCGCGACATACCAAGTATAAAATATTCGGTTGGAAAACTATTGCCAAATTCTCTGGAGTCATAAAGTTGGCGCCGCTCTTGGTGACAATTTTGTTTTTCAAAAACTCGCAAATAATCTTCAACATGTTGTAGTTTTGTGGTGGAAGTCTCTTTTGCAAAATAGTTTTAACCATTTCTCGTGATGTATCTGATTCAGATTCTTCTGTGCTTGTCGCGGCTGCAATAATTGTGTGGTACAGAGCACCAACGAGAAGAGGATCTTCTAGTGACCTGAAATATCGTTTGATTAAACTGGAAGCGAGTATGGCATCATTCTTAACTAGTTGTTCCAAATCGACGTTAGGGTCATTCTCAATTTGTTCTACGACAGAATCTTCTGTAGTTTTGTTTGCGCTTTGTCTAAATATTCCCTGTATCTCAGCACCTGTTGTGTAAGCACGAAAAATTGTAAATACGAACCATGTTGTTGTACAAGCAAAAGCGCTTGCATTAAAAACTTGGGTGGCTTAGATGGCAAGTCACCACCAAATACTGTATTCTTTCGTTTTACGAGTACCTTCTCTATCGCTTTGCCTTTCTTTTCTAGCTTTGAGTTGGACCTAGGACGCCCACCTAGTAGCTTTTTACGGAAGCTGTTATTCATAACGGTTGCGTATTGCACAGAAGACTTCTAACAGGATTTGCTTGAGTTGGTTAGTTCGCTCCTGTCACGTGTCACTGACTTTTCAAACTGCAAAGACGCGATTGGGCTGATGGTTTGTCACACAAGACCCACGTGTGGCAACACAGTTGAACAAGTAAATGTTGTGAATGAGCAAAATGAACTAAAGAATTTTAAAATTCTCAAGTACTAGAAAATCATTTTTTGCATTAGCAAGTTATTTTGTATTAGCAACTTTTATATATTTCGATCAGGTGACCAAGCTTGTTTTTCTGATGCTAAACATTTGTGTTGTAATATTTCTACGCTGTTTTTATCAACAAACTTCTGCATGGCCATAGAGGATGTCTTACACTCAGTGTGGCTCAATGCACTTATAGCTGCACTCATTGCAGCGACAGTAGTGATATTAATGTACGTGTACAACTTCAATTAACGCAGCATAGCACAATTATCATAGAAAGAACAGGAGCGATTGGCGGTGTAATTGCATCTACACCAACTACAATTATATTTTCAACGAGTTCGCTCGTAATTGAGCTTAACAGAGAATCCAATACTATGACGCATCTAGAAAAGCAAAATTTTATTGCTAGTGCACTACTAGTAGTGCCAGTTTGTATGACAATCAACTCACTGATCCTGCTCTGTTTTAGATTGAGTAAGTTAATTCGTAAATTGTATTGATTCCCAAGTACCATCGCGCTTGCCGCAACATTGGGGTATGAAAATCAAATTGCCAGTAGTACTGGCAATTGTGCTCACGATGTGGCTAGTGTTGAGTTTGGCACTCGTCTTTCTCACAAGATACGGGCTGACTGTAGAGCATTTCCCACATAACGAGGGTATCATCGTTATGGGTTGCATATTTTCATGTGTAGTTCTAGTAATTGGAGCAGTGTTAACTTGGAAACCTCTTCAACCAACTTCTAAGCGTAACAAGGTTCCATGGTACATGTTGCTAGTTCGTGGAGGTCTAGCATTCGTATGCATCTTTGCTGCAGTGGCGATTGGCAAAGTTGATCCAATTTTGGGAGGGTTGGCAGCAGCATTTCCAGCTATATTTTTGACAACCATGATTGCTCTATGGGTGTCCCAAGGTGAAGATGTTATGGCACGAGCTTGTGGGCCTATGATTTTAGGTAGTGTAAGTGTAGTGCTGTTTTGTATCGTAGCATGCTTTACAGTGCTGAACATCAACTTACCAGCGGGAATAATAATATCTTACGTGGTTGCTGTCGTATTAGCAAGCATTCCTGGATATTTCTACATTAGATGGAGAATCAACACAACATGGCCGAGCGTGCCACCTCCAGAGCAACTAGAGATGAAAGAGAAGGTACAGGATCCAATGGCCGATCCTGTGATGCAAGAAATCGTTGAACGTGAATCTCCATAGCATATGATAGTCGATCAAAAATGGATGGTTTTTGTGCGCAATCTGCGTTGCTAGTTGAATAAAATGTTAATGTGTTCTAGTTCTTGTTGTGTTAGTTTATAACCTTGGATAGTTGTATTAGTCTGTCAACTTGCACGAATGCAAACAAGCAAGGCATCATGGCAGGTAGTAAAACATGACAAAGGGACAGGGTGCTTGTCAGACCCAAGATGTCGACAGTCCTGACGTTGTTCATACACTAGAGTACAAAGCATCATGGCGAAAAAACACAACAATCGTTCTTGGTAAACTCGTAAAAAAATCGCTGGAGATACCGAAAGGCAACTGCATAGATTATTTTATGCACTGGGAGTCTAGCAAAGAAATGAACTTCACGGGAACGTTTATTCCATCATCCATTCGTTTACACAAGGGTAATCTACTGGCACTCTCGTATAAAGAGGAAGAACTAACATCGTACATGCTCGTAATCAAGAATAAAAGTACTGCAAAACGCAAATGACAAACACATACAGATTTAGTGGAGAAAAAATCAGTTTTTGGGACAACGCAACTATCATTTCGCTCAACTCAGTAACATATGGAAATATTGCGTATATTTTAGCTGTTGTCAAACGATTGGAGCAACAAGTGTATCAATGGTACACTATAGACATCTCCGAAAAGAAATTGGCTCTTACTCCTATTAATGTTGACGATACGAGCGATTTGGAGTTGATAGTAACTGCAACAGAAGATGCGAAACTATATGCGTTGAATCCAGGAGATAACCAAGCACGCGTGCTAATCATTACACCGAATCAGAGTTTATGTTGTTCACTATGACTCGTGACATGAAGACTAGATGGGAAACGATAAAAATAACAGGCATACATGGACGTATTCCACAACCAGAGTAAACATGTCGGAATGGACCAATTTGTGATCGTCAACGAGAGTGAGTTACTGCTACTCGATGGAAACACATTCCAAGCAACAAGAATTGACGAGAAAAGCACTACTGGATGGAGACCTTCAGAGAACATACAATTTGCCTATTGTCTGTACGATGTTAGCACAGATATACATTGCAAATAAGATCATCACTATCAATACACAATGGTGCTGTGAAATCAATTTGGATTGTATACAGTACATGTACATGACGAAATCACTTATAAAAGATTTGAGTAACGCTATAAACGTTCTACTCTGCGGTGGAGATGAGGAACTCCCGATGTTCACCAATTGCATCTTACGATCAATCGCTAAGAGTGAATATGACGTCCACATACACTCATACATACTATTACACTGCGCTCCTACAATGTACGATATGATACATGATGGTATGATTATATTGGAAGGTGTTTACTCATACATCACGAAATCACTACTTCGATACATTTACTCTGGTGAAATACACGGATCAAAAGAAGAAATAGAACGACTGATAGCCAAACATAATCTAGGTGAGCTAAAACCTACTTCAGAGATATCACTATTGTTATTATTCAATGACATGGAGACATCTGACTTTCATCTCGCCTATGATGACAAAGTGTTCTACGTTCACAAGTTTATATTAGTTCTCGCATCAGAGTTCTTTGCAAACATGATTACACTTACAGACAATGAAGAGGAGATCACAGTATTCAGTTTGGATGGCGTTCTCGAGAACAACTCTGTAGAATCACTAGAGATTGCACTCAAGTGGATGTACAAACGTGATATCAATGTTTCAACGTTAGATACTAGTACACTGTTCGAACTATACTGCATTTACAACTTTTTATCGTTATCGTTTTTGAAGCGAGTAATAGAGTTGCAGATGATTACTGCTATTAGTTCAGAAGACGTGTTCGATTGTATACCATTCGCGGAAACTCACTCGGCACAGGCATTTCTAGCAGCATGCTACTTTTACATATCAAGTCATTACTTTGAAGTCATAACCAAACATAAAAAGCAACTAGAAGAGGTTGTTGACGAGCAAACGTTATCAAAGATCAAGAAGCAAACTAAAATGTCTGTACAAGAGATATACATGCTGGACAAGTTCTTGTACCAGCCCGCGCTTGCCGAATCCATATTAAGTACAGTACAAATACAGCGTTTCCATATGGAATCATATTGGTTGTGTCAGACATGGGCTGGTACATCCGTCGTAACCCGATTCACAACAAATCCGTTGAGACTATGCTGGTACAATATCACAAGAATCCCGTTGAACAAGAATATTGTAAATTGTATAATAAACGGAAAATTGAACTTTAACAAAATCATGCTAAGACGAACCACACGCATCTATCGCATATACACAAACGTTGTTGCACAAAAGCGTTTCCGCAGTGTACATGCAGAGGGTGCAGAGACACAAAACCATTCTGATAATGATGAAAAAGGTGAAACTGACCCTGTATTTAATACTGAACCAGTTCACAAGTACAGACTACACCAAGTGGAGGTTAATATTAAAAGTCTTGGTTCCAATCTTGAGAGAATTTCAACCGCACATAAAGACCTACTTTCAGCAGTAAACCAACAAGCAGCTAATGTGGATAAGCTCATAATGGAGCAAAAACAAAAACTATCAAGTGAAAGAATAGAAAAGAACTTTGAGAAATTAGAAAAGAACATTAATAAATTAGAAAAGAACATTACAGCTGTTTCTGACAAGATATACAGTTTAAATGCAACAGTTTCAAGAGCTTTTAGAGTAGCTGTTGCTATTGGATTTTTAGTATCATTTATGACTGCTATTCAAAAAACAAATTTTTAAAATAATGATTTTTCACTCTGCAAAATGCAATTATTTTTTTACTATTTTATGCAAATTGTACCCATAAGAACAACTTGGTACCCACACACATAAAACATTCAAAAAAACTAGCACACTTTAACAAAATTGATAATAGGTTCACTTTTTCATAGATTTGATCAGACATTCTAAATTCCATGTACAGTTTGGAAGTGTTCATAACTGATGCTGTGAAACCATTTACTGGGTTGTGTAGCTATGTAAAGAAAAGGAAATCACACATGGATTAACAATGACATTACTATGCCATATGGCACATTTAGTCCTAAGAATATGCATGGTTTAGTTACAGCTCACTTTTACTATTTACAAGGAGATGAACTATACAACATGTTTAAAATGAGATCACTTATGATTGGTAGTATCAAAACTGAAACAGAACGATGGGAAAAGATAAAAGAAGATCCGTTCAAGCAATTAGGAAATTACGATTTTGAAGGAGAATATGTTGTTATCCAAGCGTGTAATGAACAGAACTATGCCAAGTATGAGATCATTGATTGGAAGTTTAGAGAATTACATGACTTGGAGTGTATCAAGAATGACAAAGAAGGGTTGATGTGTAAGGCTTGTGAAAAGACAACCACAAATACCAAATGTATTAATCACAATGTGACTTGTGAGGGCTTATTTAAAGTATTAATGTAATTTACTACCGCCGTTTTTCTTTTAAGCGCACAGCGTAGTAAAGTTTACAAGTTGACAAGTCAAACGCCACAAATGACGTCTGTGTATCATGAAACCCAAAAACGGATGTTTTGTGGTATGCACGCCATAAATAATTTAGTACACTTATTCTTTAACGCTAACCATCAGCTACAACTGCCAGAGCCAGAAAGATTTACAGCAAATTCGATGAATGCAATAGCGAACGACATGCATTCACGAGAACGAAAAGTCATGGCAGAAATTACAGATGGGTCCTTGCCAAAAATACCGAATAACCATTGTAGTAAAATGTTCTACTTGATGTTCGTTTCGTTCTACTCACTAACTTTTAGACCAACTGGAAATTACTCGTATGAAGTGATATCAGAAGCGTTGAATCAACGAGGATACAATATGGACTCTGTAAAGCTTACCGAAGAATGGGCATTGGACGATCCCTCAGTTGTCGGCGTTATATGCAACGTTCAAATTCTAATTCCTACTTCATCATTACAACCTAAATCTTCACCATTTGATTGTATAAAATCTTGCTTTGGAATGGCCGAAACTACGATAAAACAAGATGGTAACAACAAGTACATACGATCAGGTGGGCATTGGTTCTCTGTTGGAAAGGTGTATGACACCACAGATACGCCGGCTGAAGATACAGAAGTAGTAGCAATAGGGAGTGATAGCGAGATAACAAGTACAGCTGGCTCGAAAGATTTTGTTTGGTACAACCACGATTCTCATTACAGCAGCGCACAAGTACTGTCTGATGGCATAGAAGCATTCGTAGAACAAGTAAAGAAGACTAAGGAGTTGCAAATGTGGCGGATCACTAAACGGTGAATAAATTGAACGTTTAAGCTAAACACATCACTGTTACAACTTGAACAATCGAAAACATGACGCCAATATTCACACTACTCTACACACTCGTTTATTTTTCAAGTATTATACCACTATCATACCACAATCCTTCGGAGTTGTTAAACATTCTTCTTGGATTTGATTATGCACCGTCAAGTATCACACAACGACTAGGAGAGTATATTATCATATTTTTAGGTATGGTAATATTGGAGAAGTTATTGTACAAACTATTTGGGGCGGCATTAGTCATACCTATTATGTGTTATGCATTTTTGCAAATAGAGTTCTGTCCTCTATTCAACGTCGATCTGCTATGCAATAGGTACACCAAGAATTTTACACTCCTACTGTTCTCGTTTGCGCTCATACGAAAAATGTCAGGATTGACATCGATATAATACTCTGGTGGCACATTAAATCGATCGAGACCTAGCAACAAGGCGACAACGGCATTATACAACATTTCGCCAAAGAGCAATTGTAAATTTTAAAAATACTTAAAAGAGCCAGGTTATTACTGTCGGCTCAACCAAAGACACTAACAATTTGCCACAGATTTGACCGTCTAAAACCTCGCATGGCAGGGCTTCCGCGTAAAATAACGATTTACGATTCACCATGCGAGATTTCATAGCACAATCAGGCAATCTCACCTATTTTACTTTCCCTAATTGGAGGAATGGTGTCACCCAAGCGCTCACTTTTTTCGTATCAGACATTGCTGAACTGCAAGTAACAAGAACGCTTTTCGAAATATGCCATTCTACAACTGATTGTCGTTTACCTGCTGTTTCTTTACTCATGTTTATCCAAAAATTGTATCAACATAGTTTTGATCTGTTTGGCTTTCGTTTGCAGTGTCGACTCTTTATCATCACTATCTCTTGGTTTCGCTCTTCCTAATCGTCTAATAATATCACCAGCAAACTTGACACCTTGCTCGGCACCTTGTTCACTCTTTCCAAGTCTCGTAAAACAGAAACTACAATTTAACTGTATCGTTTCTACAGCCGTTTGGAACGTAGTCGTAGCGTACTCGGGAATATGCCCACAAAAGAATAAAATATTCAACACAACAACAATAGAGTCTCCTGCTCCGTTAATAAAATCTTGTACATCGCTATCAGCGATACTTCCTTTAAAACTTGTTCCCTTCTTGGCAGCAGAAGTGATCGCATGACTCGAGTACAATCCATCATTCAGTAACATTTTCAATTTTTCAAATCCAACAACTTGCATCAACTCTTTCACTACAGATGAAAAATCATATCCTTGTGATTGTTGTAGTATTTCTGTTGCTACAATAAAGAATCGATCAAGACGATTTAAACACAGTAACGAATTCAAATAGGAACGAATAACGGCTTGTGAAATAGTTTCCAAATAGGTTGGATTGCCAGAAGATGCTTTCAATTCCATATGTTCGATCAAATTAACAATCTTGTGTGCACTATCTGCTTCCCATAACGCACAAATGACATCACGTTGTAATGAGATTTGTGAAATGATATTTTCTGCATTTGCCAAACACTTTTGTAGCGTACGGTACGCACTTTCTTGCAAATTTGGATTACTACTCACTTCAAATGTAGTAGGACTCAAAATCAATTTCGAAATAGCGTCAAATCTTGAAAACTCATTCTTTTGTTGGAATATCGTTCCTAATCGAATTACTAGTGTCATTCCCTTCTTGTACTCGTGCGACAAGTACAATTGTATTACATCTTTGATCGTTTCAATTTCAATACAATTGATATCTTGTCGTAACAATTCAAGTAGTTTTGTTTCCAAAACAGTAACAGCATGGAAATCATTTCGTTGTACAAAACGTAGGATTTGACAATTGAGGATCAAATTGTCTACATTTTTGCGTAACTTTTCATCGACTTTTTTCACAGATTCTAGGTTGGGTGGAATATAGTATGAATAGTCACTCAACTCTTTTCGGAAACGAACTTTGGCGTCCATTACTTTTGCATTCTTTGATAATGATTTTTCTTTACATAGTTCGAGTAGTCGTAACGCTTTATCCAATCTATTTTGTTAATTAAAATTGAATAACATACTTGTTTTGTTCCTTGTACTTTTTAGCCATATCGACTGCTTTTGAAAACGCAGTTGGAAAATTGCGATAAAATATTAACTACATGTTAGTCTATTAGTGAATCTTACTTTTTCGACATCTTTTTCTGCTGTTTCATCTTCATTTAAAAATCGTGAAAAGACAAGTGGTTCCAAAAATTTGGGTGTCAGTGATATCGTTGCAAATTCTCCACATCCAGAAAGTGTGAAACATTGTAATGGTTTGACTCTTGAAAACTCGACTGCGATGACAGAATCTGTGTACAGTTTACCAATCGTAGCAAGCAAATGATGAGGTTGAACCTTTAAACTCCATATTTTGATTTTTTGATCTATTCCACCACTTGCTAATAATTCACAGTGGTATCGTGACCAAGAAACAGATCGTACGATATTATCGTGACCTTCTAGTGAAACCATTGGTTGATTATTGTATCTCAAATCCCAAACGTTTACTATTCCATCATTTCCAGCAGATGCAACTAGTTTGTTAGTCGATAGAAAGAGAACGAACCCCAGTGTGGAATCATTGGATTCCATTGAATATCTCTAATAGCGTCAGAATGGGCTTCTTCTTTTCTCCATGCGACAAGTCCACTTTGTCCACCTTTCATTTCTCGAAGATCGATTAATTTTAAACTTCTACTGACTCCTCCGATCATTAACATTGTTTCTTGGTGAGGATTCCAAGAAGCACTAAATAGTGGTCCATTTGATCCTTTTATCGTGTGAATGGGTGCTTTTTGTTTTTCAATGTCCCATACGTGTAGTCGATGATTTTCTACTGCTAGAAAGAGTTTTGATGTTTCGAAACGATTCAATCTGACGCAGTTCACGCGAGAAGAAAATGTATACAACTCTGGTGAAGGTGTGTTTGTGCTTGCATTGGTTTTCATTTCGTGTTGGTACGTTGTCACATCTCCATCGATTACTCCAGAGCTTGTAGGCTAAATAAAATAAATAAACAAACAATAAAACGCACCTCTACTTTTTGCAGGTATACTTGACCTTCATCTCCTCCCATAAGTAAATTATTTCCATGCCAATCCATACAAAACACTTCTCCTGGAGCATCAATAGTTGATCGTTGATATTCTACACTTTCTATACCTCCACTAGAGCCTGGTTTTGCTCTAATAAATTGTATAATCTCGCTTTTGCGTGTTCCTTGTGCGATATGGTTGAATTTGTTATGTACAGCCATACAAGACGAATCTTTGATCTGATAATCGTATGGTAGAGTGAAATTCTTAATAGTTGTTGGACAGTCTCTGTCTAGTCCACGTAGTGCTAATTTTTCTCGCCATAGTGGTGACGCAGGAATAATTTCTTGTTTTACAGGTTCGGTTTTTGTTTGCGTTAATGTAGCGGTAGGTGGAGGAACAGTGAACGTGACAGAACGATTTGCTGGCGATATTGGTGATAGTGGTGTACTAGCAACGTTCTCTACTCGCAAAGATGAAGTGTCGCCAGTCATAGTTGTAAAAATTAAGCAAACAAAAAGGTTTCACATGAACGACGATGCAACGTTATTTAAATTTCACGTTTATTAAGACAAAATTATTGATTCTTATACTAGAAGCTGGACACCAGCGTACAACACGATTGGCAACAAAACGGCTGCACCTAATGTCTTACTGATAACCATTCCAGATGCACTGTTACCCTCACGTTTTGAGTTGTCGTCGCCAGATTGGTTTTGTCCAGGAGCAGGCGTTTCTGTGCATTCCATACATGGTGCGCATTGTTCACTAGAACGTGCGAGTCTACGACCACATGGACATGGTGGGCAAGTTGTAGTTGGTGCTTCAGTAGTTTGTTCTGCAGTTGGTTCGTTGGTTGTTGTAGATGCTTCTGATGGTGCAAGTGTTGTTGTTTCTGCAGGTGCTTGAGTAGTAGTGGTAGTTGTTTCTGGTGCCAAAGTAGTAGCAGCAACGGTGGGTTCTGAAGTTGTTGGAGCTTCTGATGTGCAAACCAAACATACTGGACAACCACCGTTTCTTCTCTTTGATGCTTTGGAACCACATGGGCATGGTGGACATGTAGTTTCTGGTGCATTAGTAGTTACTGAAACTGTTGGCTCTGTTGGTGCCTTGGTAGTTGGAGCTTTAGTAGTGGGAGATTTTGTTGTGGTTGGCGCCTTGGTAGTAGTTGGTGCCTTGGTGGTTGGTGCCTTGGTCGTTGTTGGAGCTTTTGTTGTAGTTGGTGCCTTGGTAGTAGTTGGCGCTTTGGTTGTTGTTGGAGATTTGGTGGTAGTTGGTGCCTTGGTGGTTGGTGCCTTAGTCGTTGTTGGAGATTTTGTTGTAGATGGAGCTTTGGTGGTCGTAGGTGCCTTTGTTGTAGGAGCTTTTGTTGTAGTTGGAGCCTTAGTAGTTGGTGTCTTTGTCGTTGTTGGTGCCTTGGTTGTGGTTGGTGATTTAGTTGTAGTTGGCGCTTTGGTAGTGGTTGGCGATTTTGTTGTTGGTGCCTTAGTTGTTGTTGGTGCTTTGGTTGTGGGTGCTTTGGTGGTTGTTGGTGCCTTAGTGGTTGGTGCTTTGGTTGTTGGTACCTTAGTGGTCGTTGGTGCTTTTGTTGTAGTTGGAGCTTTAGTGGTAGTTGGTGCCTTTGTGGTTGAGGGCTTGGGTGTGGTCACTGACACTGGAGGCTCTGATGTAGGAGTTTTAGTCGTTGTTGGTGATTTTGTCGTTGGTGCCTTTGTAGTTGTTGGTGCTTTGGTTGTTGTTGGTGCCTTGGTAGTAGTAGGTGCCTTAGTGGTTGGTGCCTTGGTTGTAGTTGGTGCCTTGGTGGTTGGAGCTTTCGTAGTAGTTGGTGCTTTAGTTGTAGTGGGAGCTTTGGTCGTAGGCGCCTTAGTTGGTGCTTTGGTGGTCGTTGGCGCCTTGGTTGTAGTTGGTGCCTTTGTAGTTGTTGGTGCTTTTGTTGTAGGAACTTTGGTTGTTGTTGGTGCTTTGGTAGTGGGTGCCTTGGTGGTAGTTGGAGCTTTGGTCGTAGGCGCCTTAGTAGTGGTTGGTGCCTTTGTTGTGGTAGGAGCCTTGCTTGTTGTGCAAGCGTTGCATACAGGACAGCCTGTGCTTGTGCGTCTCTTGATAGTCTTCACTCCACATGGGCATGGTGGGCAAGTGGTTGGTGCCTTGGTTGTAGTAGGAGCTTTGGTGGTTGGCGCCTTCGTGGTATTTGGTGCTTTGGTTGTGGTTGGTGCCTTTGTCGTTGGAGCTTTAGTAGTGGTTGGTGCCTTTGTAGTAGTACATGGATTGCATTGTGGGCATGAAGAGGTGCTAGTACGTCTCTTGATAACTTTAACTCCACATGGGCATGGTGGACAAGTAGTAGTTGGTGCTTTAGTTGTTGGAGCCTTAGTAGTTGGTGCCTTAGTGGTTGGTGCTTTTGTAGTGGGCGATTTGGTTGTGGGTGCTTTAGTAGTTGTGCATGGATTGCATTGTGGACATGCTCCTGTACTCGTGCGTCTCTTTACAACTTTGACTCCGCAAGGGCATGCAGGACAAGTGGTAGCTGGGGTCTTTGTAGTAGGTGCCTTTGTTGTTGGTGCTTTAGTTGTTGGAGCCTTTGTAGTAGGGGCTTTGGTAGTGCAAGCTTTGCATACTGGGCAAGCGTTGCCACTAGTACGTCTCTTGGTTGAAACCACACCACATGCGCAAACTGGGCATGTAGTGCCAGGCGATTTTGTAGTTGGATTTCTAGTGTAGCAGAAGGCCTCTTTAATGGGAGGGCATGCACGGTTGCTGTGCAATAGCGAGAATCGATTTCCAATTTTTTGAATAGAGTAACAGTTCTTGAATTCAGTGGAGCTAGAGTCTACGCAGTTGTCGTTTACAGTTGATTTGATAGAGAAGAAATCGAATTCTTCATTGTTTTTCAAATTGTACTCTAATTTAGTTGCATCGAGTTTTGCTACGAAACCTGAACGACAGTCGGTCGCTTCAGTGGCTGCTATTACAGCCAAGAGGGTAAATAGTACTACGGCAATATATCTCATATGTTATGGCTTTGTTTTTGCGTAAGTGTTTAGCTAATATGTCTGTAGCGGCCTTTAATACCCCATCGTAAATATCTTTTTAGTATGAGGATTCTTTGACCATAAGAATGCATTCAAATGTAAACGGCTATTGCCCACATAGCTAAAAAAGTATCAAGGATTTACAACTGTAGTGGCAACATGATTGTTCGTATTGTCATTCAATAGAAAGTATGTACTATTTTCGCACCACCATCTCACACCTTTCCAGAGCTGAACAGCTCAATTTTGCATCGCATAACTCCTGCATACACTGACACAGCACAGAGCACATGTAGACGTAGAAAGAAAGCTGACAGTACTATTGAGCTAAAGTGGAGGCCATGTACCTTACATACTTTCTATTGAATGACAATAGCTTGTCTACGCCAGGGAATAATCACATTATCCCGATATCCTAAGTATCAGAACTAATGATGCTCTTAAAAACAGCTACATGTTTGAATGAATATTTAAAGTCTTGCTTGTCTTAAGTGTCAAAGCAAAACTCGCCTTAGCAAGTGAGAAGCTTGTTAGCATAGCTAAATTTACGTTGTAATCATGTATACCGCTCTTTTGTTAGAAGCTCATGGTCACACCTGACTCACAAAATTTAGGTGCGATATCACCAGTGAGTGCAAAGAGCGGTGAAGAGGAAGAATTTGAAGAAACAACACAAAATCAGAATGGAGAAGATGAAAGTTCTGACATTGAAGATATAATGAGAGACTCTCTTGGGCTAGAAACAGAACTGTTGGCCGATGATGTTAATTCGCTATACGAAGAGATGAAAAAGAGTGCATTGACTAACAGCGACGATTTCGATCTAGTGTCACATAGTTCCTCACGAAAGTCAGACATGAAAACCTTGACGATAGAAGAAAACGAAAACGATACTCTAGCGATAACGTTAACTACAACTACCAAACGTATACTATCTCCTGGCCACCATTCAAGTCTTAGATTGTCCAACTCTAATTCTCCAGTATCACACGATAAAACAAAGCACATACCTGCAGAATCTGAGCAATGGTCTAACATTTCTTATTTGGAGAGAAAAAATAGAGACTTGGAGCGACAAGTGGAAACATACCACCACAAAGCATCAGCGATGAGAAAGCGAATCAAAATGGCAGAAGAATCTCTTGAAAACGAAACAGAGTTAGTTAGACAACTTACAGAACAAATGGACGTGTCGGATAGAGAGCGTGAGGCAGCTTTCGCAATAGCCGAACGTGAACGCGCTGCTCATCAAGACACGACTCGGCAAGTAGAAGATCTTAAAGCAAAACTAGAAGAATCTCATAAAAGATGTGATACGCTTCAATCGAAGCTTACAGAAAAGAATGAGCATGAGTCAAAGTAACACTATGAAGCATTACCTAATTAAATAGATTGTATTTACAGTTGAGACAACTACAAGAGCAGCATGACGAAGCTCAAACATCAAAAGAACAGTACCATATCATGATTAAATCAGCACAAGACGAAAATGGGAACCTTTCCAGCAAGTTACAGATATTAGCGTCTAAACTTAAAAAAGTAAGAAGTGTGAAAAGTGTTCACATTTAGGCAATAGAGGAGAACAAGAAACTTAAAGTCCACTTAACGAAACTAACCAGTGATTGTAACAATAAATTACAAAACGAGAGATCGGCAAATGCGGAGGTCATCCAGAACTACAAAGCTGCTCAATCATCACTGAAACGAAATTATGACGAATTAGATAATCGGTATCGCTTGCTGCAAGAAGATACAACACAGTACAAACTAAAGGTTTGTACAACGAGAGAAATTAACCAAACTAGATCGACGACCTGAATAACATTATAACAAGTTTAGAGGAGCAAGTCGAGCAGCGAAGAAATCAAGTACAGACTCAGAAACAAGAATTTTCAAAATTTGTGGAAGATTTTGAAGTCTTCATGTCTAAACATAACAAATTAATATCAGTGTACCATGCAGGGTAAAATTCTAGACAAAACTGCTCATGTTGTAGGAAATCAAAACGGAAAGAACAAGATCAAAAGATTAAAGAACTAGAATCGCTCGTTCGGAAACTCAAATCTGACAACAAGCGACTGTATAATCTCCACCGCACCAACGAAAATGATCAAAGTACAGATACAGTTATACTTAATACAAAAGATCCTATGGATGCGCTTTTAGCGAGCAGAGGTGATATTGAGTTAACAGATGGCAAACCTCTCGAGCAAGCTCCTCCATCATTAACCCAAAGTGTCGGAAGAGCGGAATCGCTTGGTAGGACCCAACTATCTCCGAAACGATCAAGCTCTACAATTAAGAAACGCAGATCCACATCCACTGAACGCAAGCGACCATCTTCAGCAGATTCTCGTAAGAAAACAGAAGACAATCACGAACAAGTAATGAAGCCATTTTATGAGAATGCAGACTATTTGCGGAAAAAACTTGCCACGGAACGGAAACGTATCGAACTCAAAAACATTGAAATAACAGGACTAAAAGAATTATTGTACAAATCGAAAAAACAAGCAAAAGCCAAATCTAAAAAATAATTTACATTATACTACATGTGTCATCGTTATTATCAGACTCTAGAAAATCTTGAATATCTGACAAATCGAGGTCTGAACTAGTTTTCCTAAACATTACATCCGTCCTAAGGTAGTGTTTCGAACCTCCTATGACTGGTTCTGATTCGTGTAACAAGTTTTGCATATAAAAGATTGCACAACCACGCTTAGGAGGGATTGAAACAACCGTTCGCGATTCATCAAGTGTCCAAAATGTATCTGCACCACCTTCTTCAACGTTGTTCAGCGTTATTAAACATGTCAAAATACTTCGTTCATCTACTTTGGATTCTGCATCTAGTACTTGACGTTTGTATGGACTGTCGCAATGTGGTTTATGGTATTGTTTATCGTCTTGTTTATAAAAGCGGAAGCGTTCGTTAAAACAATGGGAGTGGTATCCCTCATAGTTTGTTATGTTTCGTAGTAGAGTCGCGTCAGCGGGTAGGAATTCTTTTGCTCTATCCCATAGTTTTTTTGCCAACATTTCATCATCAGAAAGTGCTTTACTTGATGTTCGAAAGTGTACTGCGCGCATAAAATCTAACTCGTCTGCGTCTAATCCTACTTCGGTAGGCAATTCATTTGCTTCGTAGCCTACTCTTTCACCTTGTGCAATCAAAGATTCACATTCTTCTGTTGATAGAAAGTTCTCAACTACAAATATCGCATTTTCGTGAGAAACCAAGTTATTGGTACAAACGGTCGTCATGAACGTATCTGCTTGTTTCGTATTCTTGTGCTGCAGTCTGTTTTTAGTCATTGGTCAACTCGCGTAATCTTCAAGTTCGGAGAACCAACTTGATGTTTAGCCAACGGTCATAAAGAGTAAAGTGTAGATGAAATAGCTTTATTTCCAGAAATACTGAGGGCTATTAGTACATTTGAATATTCCAAAGCGATGTTTGAAGTTGTCAGGTGAAGCGCAACTAATGCTCAAGAAAGTAGCTAAAAACAAATGAAATTAAATAGCTTGCTGGTTTTCCTTCAACTTGACTTCCCTTGATATTCCATTATCTACTACTGTTGTCGGCTAGAAACTAGAATTTACTTTATTTAGCTAAAAACTTGACCACCAATAATACGCAAAAGCTACTAAACTCACACGAAATTAACAAACTATGTCATCTCCCTCAGTTGAATTGGAGAAGAGCAATAAAAACTCTAAGAGCAAAGTCTCAGTCATCGTACGATGCCGCCCATTCTTGCCCAGAGAAGTTGAAAGACTACAAGGCAACAAGGAAATACCCTTTGTTCTCGATACAGCAACTGGTAAAATCGAATTACCAGCTAGAAATGAAGGAGAACAAGCTTCGGCGATGCAGTTTGACTACGTATACAATCCAAACGGTACAACAAGAGAAATTTACGACGATGTTCTCAAAGATATGGTTGCATCCACAGTAGAAGGTTATAATGGTAAGAAATATGTCAACACTAGTCTAACAAGTTAGTCACTACTTTTGCATATGGGCAAACAGCATCTGGTAAAACTCATACTATGATGGGAAACGATATGAATCCTGGTATCATTCGTCTCTCAATGCAAACTATCTTTGACTATATCAAAGAGAATACTACCGAACTACGCCAATTTTTAATTCGTGTCAGCTACTTAGAAATCTACAATGAAAAAGTGTTTGATTTGTTGAGCAAAGATATGAAGACAATCAACATCTTTGTAGACAAGAATAAGAACATCTCGTTCGATAACTTGAAAGAAGAAGTTGTTCGCGACGTTGATGAAGTAATGGAAATCATTAAGAAGGGAGAAAGCTTTAGAACTGTTGCCAAGACCTTCGCTAATGATACTAGCAGTCGTTCGCACACCGTATTTCGAATGGTTATCGAGCGTAAAGATGACATTCCTATCGATGAAACGTCAAACAGAGTCAAAACTGTAGTAAGAATAGGCCATTTGAACTTGGTAGATTTGGCTGGTAGTGAGAACGCATCTAAACATGACAGCAATGATAGAGCAAGAGAAGGAAAAAATATCAACTTATCATTGTTGCATTTGAAAGAAATCATCGTCAAGCTATCGAAGGGAAAGAAAGTCGAATCGTTCCGTAATTCCAAGCTTACGCGTATTCTTGGTCAATCTCTAGATGGTAATGCAAAAGTTGCTGTTATCTGCGCCATCAACCCTCTAGTCGAGAACTATGCTGAGAGCAAACAAACACTCCACTTTGGTAACTGCGCTGGTATGATCTCTGTCGCTCCTACTATAAATAGCGATGGAACAAACGCCATGATTATTAAGTACCAAGAGGAAATTAGCGCAATGCAATTTGAAATCAAGAGCTTGAAAGAAAGACTGTCGCAATATGATCGTGAAATTACAATCAACTCGGCTAGCACACAAGATATCAACAGAGTTAGAAATGAACGACGCTCAGTTCGTCTTGAACTGGGCGAACTGCAACAAAACATGGAAGAGATGAACAAGTTCATTATTTCTAACGAGTCCTTGGAAGCCCGTTTACGCGATTTCGAACTACAATCTCAACTAAAAGAAAACAGACTAAAAGAGTTCGAAGAAGAAAACTTGCTTCTGGAACAGAAACTACGCAACGAAGAGATAGAAAAGAAACGTGCACTCGAGTTACGTGATAAAGAAGCAGAAGAAAAGATTCGTGAAATTCAACTTCGCGACTTGGAAGTAAACCAAGAAAGAGGACAAAAACAAGAACTACAATCAGAGTTAGCTTCAATGAACGAAAATATTGGCGTCATGTACCAACTTCTTCAACAAGATTACCAAGCTCTTGAAAAGCGAAGAGAAAGAGAAGTGCAAGAGATGAATGAAACGATTGCAAAACTTTACCAAACTCTAATCACGAAAGATGACGAAATTAGAAGACTAATCCGCGAAAGCAACGCTCAAAAAGAGCATACCGAATTGCAAGATTTGAGATATGCGCAATTGGAGAAGAGAATCGAAAAGATGCAAAATTCACAAAGAGAGGTTCCTAGAAAACCAAAGCAAAACTTGCAAGGCGTGCTTTATGACGATGCCCCTGGTGTAAGGTCTGAACGGTCTCGAAGGGCTCAATACGATGAAGAAGAAGCAGACAACTACGAAGATAGACGACCGTCTAGAAAGAATTCTGCGGGCAGAAACGACGTTGCTGATTACTACGACTATTAAATTAATTACATTATTTACAACTCTATACATTGCGTCCGAGAGCTAGAGTAAAAGCCATCTAATGAGTTTTCTCTGCTCTGTACTGTACATGACAAAAATATGTACTAATCCCAATCTGATCGGGATTAATGCCGTCTTTCTTTATGCTCTCCTCTATTCTTCTCAAAAATGCAGTTTTCTTCTCCTGCTCTTTCTTGTATCTTTCGGCAGCCCTGATACGCTCAAGACTGCCGTCTAACACTTCTTCGCTGTAAACCTCCGGATGTAAAGCGCTCCTATCGTAGCTATCTTCAATGGCCTTATAAAAAAATCTATGTACAGGTGATGGTCTGGCGTACTTGGTGACAACTCTTGCAAGTAGCATAGACGTGTGTCGTCTGTTTTACAGCAACTAATAGACTTCTTGCGTCGTTGAATCAGAATCTAGTACTATTCTTATACAGCGGATACGTCCCGATCTGAATCGTGATAGGGTCTATTCCATACTTGAGCATCAGAAAGCTATTGGCTGCTATTAGAAGATCAGCTACCAGTATCTTTCAGGTATTCGTCGGTTGATTGAGTCACGTGTCAACAGCCAAGAAAGAACTTTGTGTCATGTTACTCGCGAGCCTCTTCACTAGAGGATGGTAGATAGAAGTTTGCTACAGCACATGTTTTAGAAATAAAAGATTTATTTACAGCGCTGTGTTTCGGTAAATCTCATTCAAAGTATTAATGGTGTAATCGGGTTTTCCAAAAACATAATAACCCAAGTCGCAAACAGCCTCAGTACACCGAGTGATTGTACCTCCGTTTCTATTCAATACAACATTCTCTTTGAGTTGAATGTACAACTGATTTTGCCTAACCAATTTTAAGCACGTATCGGAAGTGGCAGAGATACCCTTCGCAGTACATTGTAGTTGTGTTATCATGGTATCATTTTGTGCCGTCATGATCATGTGAACAGGAATGCTAGAATTAACAGGTACGGAAAAGACGTTAGGCGCGTTTGGCTGCAATCGTAACCAATGTAGCTGCGATGCCCATGTTTTCTCCGTTGTCATGTACCAATGTCGCTCCTCTCTCAATTCTGGAGGCCATGCAAAGTTACTGATTGGCATAATAGCGCCCATAAAACCCCATGGAACACCAAGTCCATTGATAGCGTTGAATAGTACGTATCTATTCTGCAAGTCGCTGTTCATGTAAGCAGTTTTTTGATCACTTGTCAAATTGTTCAGCATTGCATATACTGACCACTCAACGCCCATAGGAGCCACATCCAACAAAACGAGAGAATGTACCATCTCTGGATGTAGAGTCGCAAATTCGTAGATGATAGGTCCACCGCCTCCCCATCCAACAAAGATAAATGGACCCTTCTCGCCCATGGCTTTCATAAATTCATAATAGTATGTTTGGTCAGAGTTTTGTCCAACATAGAGGTAGTCCGAGTATCCCAAACCTGGCTTGTCCCATACGCATGATCTTCTTCCGTACTGTAGCAAGATTCTTTGTAATCCCCAAAAGTCTGCCATTCCATGTGTTCCATCTGCCTCGAACATGTAGACTGGGAATGAAGAGTTGAGTGGTCCTTCACACAAGTAGTGAATAGTTTGAGGTCTACCATCTGTGAGAGTAACAGTGGCAAATTTACCACGTGGTGGGTATTTGACTACACCAACACCCAAGTTCCATGCTCCAGCGATGAGGAGTGCAATGACAACGATGAATACGACTCTGATAATCGCGAGAATGATAGTGATTGCCAAGAACACTCGATGAACGATCTTGTTTCGTCGAACGACAACATCTTCTGTTGCGCTCAAGTTGGGTTCGTTGCTTTGGATCAAAGAGGCCGCTTTTCGCTTGAGTATATCTCTTTGATTCTCCCAAATCACGTTGAAGAGAATAAAACCGATGAGTATGCATAACAACAAACTCCAAACGATTCCATCGATTCTTCTTCCCATAGCAAATCCGATGAATAATAATACAAACATTAATAGTACAATGCAGTAGTAGATCGAGTCAAACACAACTGCAAACAATCTCAAACCCGAAATCTCGCTCGCGGGTACAAATCGATTCGTAAAGTAGTGATAAAGGCAACATATTGAATAGAACACCATGAGTGAAGTGAGCCACAGGCCAATAAATTGATTCATCACGTAAACAGGACCAAATGCCGCTGAAAATGCACCGTAAAGTATCATTCCTATACATCCTGCCGCAAGGTTTATCCCTGCAAAAACTGCAACTGCAGTGCCGGCGTGATGCACAACTAAATGTTTTGCTTTTTCCATTTTTTGTTGCTCTATTGTTCACACACGGCGGCCACCTTAAGCTGAATGTCTGTCGAAGCGTAAAAAGTAATTTGTTTCTCTTAACACCCAATTAGCACATGGATGACGATGGAAGCTTCCAATTTGCTATTTGACTACAGAACTAAACGTTTAATGGAAGCTACTAAGCTACACAACAAAATCGTAGTTCCAATAAATAAAATAGTAACACAGAAAAATTTGTTCGCATTTGATAAATTGCTAACTTTCAAAGCAATTAGTGGTGGAATGATATACGCTAGTGCACATGCGCTAACACCTCCACATATCTCAAACACTGCACCCAAATCTTCAACAGCGATACTAATGATCAACGAAAGTACCGTTACAAAGATTGTAGATGCGTAAAAGAACGTGTTTGACTTTTGTTTGTCTGTTCGAAGTTGTGGATACATGGACACTGCCATGAATTTGAGCCCTAACCGTGGCATAAACAGTTGAAATGGTATAGAGAAGAATAGATCGATAATAAAGAATAATTTGCATACGGTGCCGAGCACATCATGGTTTGGAAACAGTGACAATACGGTAGTTGTCTCCAAAGCTCTTTCTCCAAACAGTGTATAACCACCAACACCAATCAAAAACAAAAATATTATGGTCAAGCCAATGGTGATATAAACAACAGAGTAGTATCGCTTCTTTGTGGCAGATTTCAACTCTTCAAACACTGAAAAGCTAAGATCGTGGCAAACAAATCTAAAAATTATTATTTGAAAATAAAACTTACGTATAACTCAGTCCACCTAACGCTAATACAGCATTTCGTGAAAACCAGACTAGTGGTTCTTTTGGTTCAGGAATCTCTCCACGATCAATTACTGCTCGGTACATTATCAACACTCCAATGACGGCCAATGTACCAACACTTATAAATGACGTAAAAGCGAAGCCACTTAGTTTTTTTCGCATGGTTATTGGTAGCATGACAGCAGTCAAGTAACACATGACGGCAGTACGCCCGAACAAAAAGTGATCAACTCCAAGTTGGTCTCGTAATAGTGCAGGAACGAGTTCTCCGAGCATGAGTGTTGAAATTAAGCACCCTCCAAAGTTGAACGTGAATATACATAATGAAGCAATGTAGTACCCTGGTCTACCGAATGCATAACTACACAAGTCTGGTAGTGACTTGCGTTTGTGGGCTTTAGATAAGTCGTACAGGATACATAGCGTGTACACGGTAATAAGGGAAAATATGCACAGCAAAATTAGTGACAATACTAAACCACACTGGGCGACATAGAATGCTATCGATATGGTAGCAGGTGTCATAATATCGTTAATCAAATTCCACACAGACGTCATTACTCCCACTTTGTCTTTTGTTTTTGTTTGTTTTTTCAAGTCCTCCAACTTGAACGTCTGTAATATTGGAGCATCGACCTCTGTGGGTGTAATAATCTCTTCTAGTGGGAATGTGTTGTCATCTAGTTCTGGAACACTTTGCAAGATCGGCTCGGACACCATTCGTTGCGGAGACTCCACCACGCTATAACCTCTGCGCTTACTGTGTGTTGCCGTTTTTTCTGTGAGTTGAGTGACGTTTGTGGGATAAGAATGTTTATTTGCACACATGGATGTATTGGCATACAGCCTCTGGGTTTTCACGCTCCACAATAATTTGAATCACCTCTGGTCCCATTTGAGCCACGAGTTTAGGGCACTAAAAATTAGTTAAATATTTTGATGCTCTTACCACTTCGCGAACAGTGGGGTCCAAGTATGGGCATATTTTGGAAATTAAGTTTGTGATTTCAGTAACTGTCGTGTTTTGTGTGACCCAGTTTTCTAGTACTCTAATTACCATTTTGCATCCGGAACATGCTAGATCGTTTGACTCGTTATTAACGACAGCCACTTGTGGAGCAGAAAGCACAAACACTAGGCATAGGACTGCTAGAGCAACTAGAATGGACTTGAACATTTGCGTGTCTTTGATTGATGTTGATATGAGCCACCATTACAACCTTGTTATCTCATTCTACACTAAACTTTGTTTTTTATTAAATACTGCAAGTACCAACTCATGGTCAGTGGCATCCTTACTAGAAACAATTTTGCTCTCGTCTAGAACCCAGCCATTTTTTAACATACCTCGCATCCAAATATAATCAACACGCGTGTGATACCTACATGACCGTAGGTCTCCATCGCGAAGTTTTTCATTTGTTGCGCGTAATACATCTACAAATCCTTTTTGTTTCATATAGTCTGTTACTGTCGATAGCGGTAGTTCCCATTGGCCTTGCTCGCGAACGGCTGTAATTTGCTTGAAAATGTTAGTACATTGATTGGTGTTGTACCTTTAGATAGTTTGGTGTGTAGTCACTCAATGTTAATGAGTTAAAATCTCCTAAAACGACTTGTATGTTTCCATTAGTTGTCCACATGGTTTTGAACTCATCTAGTTGTTGTATCCGAACTGTTTCGACAGCGTGGTCTAGATGTGTAACATAAAAATCTATTCTATTTTCCAAAGCAAAAGGATGGTCTAAATTCACTTGTAGCATACTTCTTTTATCGTGAGTATCTATTGATACTAGCTTGCTTTTTGTTTTCAAAAATTTGTGTCGTGATAAAAAAGCATTTCCGTGCAAATCGCCATCGGCAAACGCAATGAAAGGCATGCCAAGGAGCTTGGCAAGCATTGTTAAAGAGTCTGTGTGAAGAACTTCTTCTAGTGCGAGTAAATCTAAATGAAGAGGATTTATAACATCGGCTAGACGCTCGGTGTTTTCGAGGCCATTACTATCTAACCATTCGTGTACGTTTAGTGTTGCGACTTTAAATGATTCACAGTGTTGTCCTTGGTGTACCGTTGCCATTGTTCAGTTTATTTTGACTTTGACTAATGCTGTAGTTGGTGACTTGAAAGCCGGGCTTTTTTACCAATCATTTTAAGAGTCCAATTCCCATCAAGTTCAGTAGCTATCAAATTTATTAAGTGGCAACACCACTGTGGTAACAACCTTGCATAGTTAGCTGAGAACAAGGTTAATGAGCAGAATCAAATCATAAAAGTAGATTTTCAAAACATTTACTCGCAATTGCGCCAGCAATTATTTGTGACCCATACGTTGATAAGCGCGCAACACTTAGCTCGTTTTTAAATAACTCACCAGTCTAAAACTGTGATTTAAATTTGGCTGTAATTACAACTGGGTTAAAACTTTTGTTTGAACCTTGGTGAAAAACACTGATTGATGGGCAAAAAGACAAGTTAGTTTCACACAAGGCATATTCTAACACTAGTAGATAAAGGTTCTTCCCGACGCCGAGAGGATGACGAAGAAATAGACGCAGTTTCAGATTCGATCGAGGGATCTGGTTCTGACGAAGAAAGCGAACCTAATTGGATGCCTCAATTAGCAGACGCTGTTGATGGACTTACTGAAAAACGCGCAACTACACGCTTGAATACTCTACAGAAAGTATACGATTTGATGTGTGAACACTTTGCCAAGTATCCTCTACGAGATAGAGTAGAAACAATAACGCATGGCGTACTGCAATGCATCACTCGCGGAACTAGCGACAAAGAAGTCATACTGGGAATTGAAACATTGACCGTTATTAATATTACTTTGTACAGAACACATCATACAGGACGTCAACAGCAACTCGCTCCTATAGAGCTAGATGAAGAAACGGTGCACCGTATCCGTGACGTGCTAACGCTCAAGGCAGTAGAAGGAAAAACAAACGAAACAAATCAAAATATTAGGCATGCAGCTCTATTTGCACTTGCTGTTTTTGGATTCGTCGAAGATGATCCTCGCGAGCTCTTAACAAAAAACTTAATAACATACGAGCAAGAATACTGGAAAGAAAGTGATAATAGCGTACTCGCACAAGCTATAACTTCCTGGAGTTTAATGGCAAGTGCTGTACCTACACATTTAGTCGTTAATGTTTTATTTCCAAGAGTCAAGTCGCAGCTCATCAAAATGCTAGGAAAAGGCGATTTGGGAGTCAAAATGGCATGCGGAGAAGCACTCGCGTTTTTGTATGAAAGCAGATACATGCTGGAGGACGATGATGAAGAACAAGAAGAATCCTCGTTCGATCAAGTCGATAATGATTTACTAGAAACATTGCAACAATTGTCAACCACTACAACAAAACAAGTTGCTAAAAAGGATCGTTCCGTACAAAAGAGCTCATTTAGAGATGTTTTGAATACTATTCAAGATGGCGATTCACCAGAGATCAAATTTGTCGTGAAAAAGACTACACTAACATTCCATACTTGGGGCGCGATTATACAATACAACGCGTTCAAGACGATACTTGGTAGTGGACTAATTCATCATATTTCTGAGAATCCGTTTATCCAGCGAGTTTTTGATGTACATGAACATGTATTTGACGAAAAAAATGCTAGAAAGTTGAACAAAGGAGAAAAACAAGCGATGTTCAGCAAGAAAGCAGCTCATCAAAAACTTAATACAATGGAAAAAGCTATTAGAACACGTAGTGCTCGAGATTTGACACTATTAGACAATGACGACGAATAAATTATATATTATGATATTGAATTTTGGAATATAGAAAGGTCTTACTTTTTGTAACAGACATCGCAAACAGAAATGGGTGACGCCACTATGATATGTCTTGACATTGGTTCGCTTTACACGCGTATTGGACCATGTGGAGAAGACGCACCAGTAGATGTGTTTGCTACTGAGGTAGATTCGGCAACAGGCGAAGTAGGATATTCTGACACAAGAAAGAATGCCATAAAAGCAGTACAAAAAGGGCACGTAGTCGATACGAACGCAATAGAGAAGGTATGGGAGTATAGCGTAAATTCTATGAGACCACACTGTGACCAAAACGTAAATCCTGGTGTAATCATCAACTTTCGACCAAATATGACAGACAAAGAAAAGAGCCACCTTGCAGAGTTTATGTTTGAAGGGCTAGAGTATGTACATTTTCCATTTACTAAACAGGTAGCGTATCTTGCCTGGGTATTGGTGAAGAAGGTCCATTATCACTCTATGCATCTGGTCGTGGTAGTGGATTCATGGTCCACAGTGGAGAAGGCTGCACGCACTTTAGTTCTATCATCGAAGGTCGATACTCTGCAAAACCTAAAATGGCCGACATTCCATCTGGTGAGGACCTCACAGAAATTGTTCAAAAATCACTCAGACAACAGTATTGGAGAATTAACTCGTACGAAGCAAGATTAGTGAAAGAGTCTCTTGGTAGAAATCAAGAAGAGTATGAGCTGCCTAATGGAACAAAACTCAATGTTTCGCGGGTCAAGAATCACATAGAACACGCATTGTTTGATGAAGGAAAACTACACGAGAAGATGCATAGATATATTGAGTGCTCAGACGAATTCCAGCGATCTTTGTTGTATTATAATGTGATCTTTTCTGGTGGAAATACATTTTTATATTTCTTTGAAAAGGAACCTATGCTGAATCGTTTAAGTACTGTCACTAATACTAATACATTATTGTGCAGAACAAATCGAGGAAACATTGTATTACCTCCTGAGAGAAAGTTTTCTGTTTGGATTGGTGGATCGATACTTGGATCACTGAGTACATTTCAGTATGGAAATGAGTTAAACTTTAGTAAGGACGAGTACAATGAGAAAGGTATAGAAAGATTTGCTTTGCACAACTACATGTTAGACGATTTGCAATAAATTACATTAATGACATCTTTATACATATTCACACGAGTTCAGTGATGTCGAACGCGTTTCTTTGGTGGCTGTAAATCTTCTTCTTGTTGGTTACTAACGACCATCTTTTTGAATTCTCTTTTCTTTTCTTCCTCCATCAACATTCTTGCTCGTTCAGGTAACTCTGCTTGAGAATAAACGCATCGTTCAAATTCTTCGTCTGACATGTCATCACTGGTTATTGTCGCTGAGTGGAGTCTCTTCTTTTGTTCGTCCGTGATCATGACTGCTTTGTGATAGTAACCGTTGATGATATAATCGTTCAATTCTTGTTCTTTGTTCTTGGAATTTGATGTTGAAATAACAACTTCTTCTGCTCTCTGATCTGCTCTTTCCAACAACAACGAGGTTTTCTCTCCTTCTAAACGATCACTAGCAGCTTCAACTCTACGTTTTCTATCTTCTTGTTCTTGTTTGTTGCGAACGTAAGCAGGTGGAGCAACTTGAACTGTTTCTTGTTGCTTCTTTTTGTCCTTGGAAGCTTGTAGTAAGATCTCCATGTTTCTAGAACAATCGAGAATGTTTGGTACCCAACGATAGAGTGTCTTCTTTGTTGTTTTTCCAATAGGTGGTAGTAACAATGCGTACTCGAGCAGCATGTTGGTGAACTCGTTGATTCTGTTTTGTACGGTGGATTGTCCGACTTGAAGGGCATACGCGATTCTTTTCGTTTGTATGTTCTGATTGATGTTGGAAACGATTTTGATTGCTGCTGCTACCATGGGTTTTCGATGTCTTCCAGTATCCAACCACTTTGTGCACGCCATGTCAAGTAGAGACTTCACTCGTTCTACAAACTTCTGTTCGCTCATCTTCTTATCAAATACGATCTCGCCTTCTAAAAGATGCATCGACAACTCGATTAAAAGTTGGGGTTGTTGCGCGCTGTAGCATAAGTCGTCTTTGCGTGCTTCTGCTTGGAGTTTTTTGATTTGTTTTCCGAGGTCTCTAATCGATAGTTGGACGACAGGTGCAATCAGTTTCAAAGTCACTGGAATCTTTCCACGTATGCAGTAAATGTATGCAATAGCACCGATAGTTTTGTTCAGTCTTGCTGTTTGTGTTATGTAGTGTCCTGCGTATGCCTTAACTAGGTCTCTGATCGATGTCAAATGGCTGTCTGGTAGTCTTAACTGCTTCAAAATAGAATAGACAGTTGGGTCTATTGTTGCACTGGCTTTTTCTTGACGAGCTATTTGCGATTCTGTTCCTGTAAAATTGATTCTTTCGTCTGAGATATGAGTTCCTTGTATGCGACCATCTTCTGAATAGGTTGGACCATCGTCATATTCGATAACAAATCCAAGGTCATTACCGCATCCTGTACAAACGTATCGCCCATCGATTTCATCACCAACTCTTGCGCAAGCATGACATTGTGGGGTGCTCATCTTTTTTTGAACGTCGTTCAGATGAATATTGAAGCTTCATCGTTTCTGAACAACCTGCAGGTTTGTAATCTTTCGCGAGAAGAACGTTGTTGAATAAAATGGTTATTTTACTTTGGTTTTGCTCTAGGCTCTATCTTTTGACTCAAGTCCCACATATCGTCATCAGATTTAATTTGTGAGAAGAGTTTGGTAAGGGCTTGTTGTACATAGGGAACTGAATCAAATTGATACGGTTGTTGCTGGTATTGCTTGATTTCCAAGATAATCTTTGACGTTTGTCTTCTCTTGAACACATTAATTAAACCTTCACGAATGTTATCTGGATTACCATCTTCAATAACTTTAAATGTTAGTAATCTAGTAAAAAGAACTTACAGGTCAAATCTTTCAAGTACATGGCCAATGGAGGAATAGCCGGTGGTGGTGCTCTTGCTAGTGCATCTCTCATGTTCTTATTAGCTTGGTTTTGGTTACATAGCTCAGTCAACGCAGCGTGGGTTTGCATGACATCAGGTGGAACCATATCCCATGTCTTTTTCAAACGATAAATGGCAACGTTAGCCAATCCACTCATAATCTCAGTCACACCGTTGAAATTGTTCATCTCTTTCAACTCTTGTGCAATTTCGACAAACTTGATCATTAGATTCTTCCTAACGCGAATATCATCTTCGCTAATGATTGTTGTTGCTACAAAACCAGTCATATTATTCCAACGTTCTGTCAAGGCAACAATATTTGGCGCAAACAACTTTTTAGATGCTTTTGCCCATGCACCTGACAAGCACTCTTTTGGTTCAATCTTTTTAAAGTAGTCATATTCAACTAGTGTCATTTGTCTTGCAAATTCCTTGCTTGACCATGCCATAATGTCAAATGGTGTGTACATGGTATAGATACTAGTGAATCCCTTGGGGAAAATAGATGGTGGTGCAGCCTGTGAGAAAATAATTTCACGTGCTGTCTTTTCGTCATCGTGCATGAGCTTCAATGACAATGACTTTTTGAGATTTTTACAAAATGTGGCAAAGGTTGGGATATCTGCTGTATCTTCCAAGAATTTGACTAAACGGCAAACCAATGGATTGTCAAAATCGTAGAAATGTTTGTCTACCCATAGTTTGATAGCGTTGATCACTCTCAAAGTGACTTTGTTACCTTCAGCTGACGATTCCTTGTGACTGTTCAAGAAACGTTGAATAAGTTTCTCCATCAATGTGAATGGTTTTGTGAATGAACGATAAGTCAAGAAGAACACTTCTCTAAACTTGGGATCCATGTCTTTGTCACTGGTTACACGTTCAATGAGTTTATCCAACGTTGCAGCCTTGATTTGGTTCTTGTCTTTCAAAAAGTTGGATTCATCATCTTCAATTTCGATGAATGGTTCAACACCGTCCATTAATCTCTTCAAACGAGCTTCGTATGGTGATAATAGTGCTTCTATGGAGTCACTGACCACTGTATCAGCATTGTTACGTAATGGGAACTCTGCAAACTTCATACAAGCACCAAGTGCACTCTTCCAACGTACATCTTTGTCTGATTTACACATGGCAGGTGCAAGTGCTTTTACAAATTCTCTAAAGCTTGGTAAAAAGAGTTTTTCAGTGATCATCTTGTCTTCTGTATTAATGTCCAAGAATTTGACAAAATAGTCGACACACTCTCCAATGACCATCGAATAGGAACCTGGATCTTTGGCCATGATTGCTTTCATTGAAGTCAAGAATCGATTGAAAATGTCCAAACAACTGATCTTGATTGTCACACGCATGAGTTTAACGCCATAGTCCATTGTACTACGAAGTGTCATGGATAGCATTTTGATGAAAAGCGCGTTAAATTCTGGACCTTGGCTAGTGAACCATTCTTCCCATTGATCACGTTTTCTGTTCTTCATGATGTGCACGCAAGTAATGAGTAACTTTTGCATGTGTTTCTCATACTTTTTATCGTTCAACTTTTTGGGAAGTTTGTTCAAATCAATGACAACTTTTTCGACAAAACCGAACCACATTTTGCTGATTTCATTTCTTTGATCATCAGTTTGTAGATTGGCGTCAAAATCTAATCTTGTGATGATATTGGCAATAGCGTCAATTGCGGCTTCACATGTTTCTGGTTCTAGAATGGACTTGTGAATGACATCAGTAATGAATCGAATAACGAATTGATCTTCTGTGTGAGCAGAAATTTGAACAAGTCGTTCGTGATCGGCCAATAGTTTGACAAACTCTAGACGTAGTGTTCTACATGCTTCTTTCTTGATTTCCGTGATGAGCAAGTAATCTTCGAGCAAGTTCATGACAAATGTTGGGAATTTGCTCTTGGCAATGTGTGGTAAACTACACAACCATAACAAGTCACGAATGAACAATGCCAAGTTCAAATTGACTTGCCTTGCTAGTGCGGCATCATCGGCCGATTGTGTATTTAACAAATCAATTGCACTTTCACCAACTCTATGTTGCAAACTTCTCAATTGTTTGAAGAATTTTGTATCTTCACCAATATCGGTATCTTGTCTCATGGCTTCCATGGTGATACTCTTTGACAGTAAATCGAACAAAAACCATGACAATTCCAATGATACACGTGCATTCACTGGTTCATCATCATCATTGACTGTAATCAAATCTTTCAAGTTTTTGTCTTTCTTATTTGCTACAGCAGTTGCGATTCCCTTGATACCTGTTCCAATCTTTATGAATACAGATCGTTTTCTAGATGTCTTTTTGGTATCTCCAGTTGGTGTTTCAGGAGAAACAACTGGTGAACGAATTGGTGTTGGAGCTGATTTTGGTTTTCCACCATCTTCATCATCTTTGAGTGCTGCTGTTCTTCTTTCTGCTTCCTTACGATGACTATTTCTAAAGAATTCATCCCATAGTTCAATCAATGTCAAGTACAATGGATCAGTATTGTATTTTGGATTGACGAACAAGTATTGGATAAATGTTGACAAATAGTGATTATCTCTCATGCAAACACTCTTGATGCAGTTGTGTTTGCGGTAAACGCCACGGAGAAGTGATAACAATGTTTCAAATGCGACGCTCATGGCATGTGCTGCTGCATCGCTGTTTTTGTTTCGCTCTTCATCATCTATAGTCATACCAATTGGAGATGGTGCTCGTTTCATTGTCAATGCGGCAATCACCGATTGGTTTTCATCTGGTGATTCTACAGGTTTCACACGTTTTCCATTGACCATAACGTACAATAACAAGTTGATGTAAATGGGTACGTATGGAACAATCTTTTCCCACTTGGAGAACTTGAGTTGTTCCATGGTACTTGTTGCGTGTGGAATCAACAATGCGTTGAAGAATTTTTCTAGATTGGCTGCACTTGCTGAAGTGTTCTTATCGAGTAAATTGGCACTTGCTCTCAAGAATGCCATCGCTCTGTCATCTTGTGGATACAATGCACTCTTGAAGAGTACTGTGAATCTAAAGATTTCTTTTCCATTGGCGTATGATTCTGAAGGTGTACTTGGTGAGTTGACACGTTTAGCGTCTTTATCACCCTTCTTTTCATCCTCAGCAAGATAGTTTGCTTCTAAACTCTTGTAGACGCACAATTTTCTGAAGCCATCGGTGAGAATGTGATCCTTGTCGACAATCTTGAGTACTGCACTTCCCAAGAATGAAACATCTGAGCTCTTGACTTTCAAATCTTCATGAATAGTGTCAGATCCTCCCGACTTGTAAGATTGTTGTACATTGACATTGTAGAACTGGAATAGCAAATGATTTTTTGAGCTCAATGGTGTTGGTAGATTGATTCTAAATTCGTCGAAGAATTGTGGATATTTCTCATGGAAAAGTGTGGAACTTGTTACATGTTTCTCCAATAATGGTCTTGTGTTTCTATTGTATCGACTAACCAAGTTTTGCATTCCAATTACTTTAACTGTTTCGGTATCATTATCCAGTAATGACAATCGCAAAACAATATTCTTTGCTTTGCTACCTAGTACAGTAAAGTTGACATTGTCTGGGTAAATGTACAACTCGTGACTATATTGCATGTTAAATGGTTCTGGTTGAGGACCATTCAATGGTTGCACTTGATGATAGAATCGAAGAATTTCATTGTAGTCGTGGAATTCGTCAAGTTCGCTCAATAGTCCACGTGGTCGATTCACACGCATGTCATTATACGCTTGTCTTTGCTTTTCGTCTGCAATGCCATTCTCACCGTACACGATATCTTCAACCTTGTTAAAATCTAGTGGATCGACTTCTAGTAAGAAGTATCCGTTAATGATGTTATCCTTGATGTTCTTTTTTTCTTTTTCTAGGATATGCAACAAGATCTCCTTTCCGATTTCGAATTTTTGTTTTCCTGTGTACTCTCCATCGCACGCATAAAGATTCTTCATGGTCAATAAACCGGATCGTACACGTGCTTCTTGATTTTCAGTCATGTAAATGACACCTGGAACTAGCATAGTTGGACTAGTAATTCCTTGTGGAGTAACACTTGTTTCACCATTGTCATTACTATTGGCAATAGATCTCCTTGTATTGAATCCAGATGATGGTGTACTTGTGATAATTGTAGTTCCGTTTCTTCTAGCAGTATTTTGTCGAACATCTGAAGCTGCACCAATGGATCCACCAGTTACACGTTTCTGTTGTGCAATCAAGTCACTTGATTGTGTACGTAGTGGTGTAGCAGTACTCGTGATCACTTCAAACAATGGTTCGAAACTCCACATGAGTGGCATGCGCAATGTTGGCGTGTTATCCCACGCTTCCTTGATTTTGGAAAAGACTGCACTCTTTGCAGTTTCTGTCTTCTTGTTCTTACTTTTGACATAGTTTTCAACTCCACCACCGTATTGTAACACTTTTTCAACCCAAATGACAATGTAGATATTTGGGTTTGGTTCTTCAACAGTGAAAATAGTCTTTTGAATTTCGTTAGCGCTAATGTGTTCTTTTGGCATACAGTCTGCGCCAACTTGTTTCAACAAACTTCCATCAGTGTTGACTACATAGTAATAGTTTTCACTAATTTTGCAATTCTTTTGCGTATTGAACAAATAAATAGTGACGAACAATGGTTCCAACTTGCCAACATCGAGTTTGAAATTTTGTAGTGTGAAGAGTAACTTTTGTTCTAGTATGTTTGGTTTGAATGGAGGTGATGCAACTTGTCTATCAACTAGTGGAGATTTTTCAATTGGATCGTGGTTGAACGAAGGGTCATAAATACCCATAATACGTTTTGAAATCTATCATGTTAAAACTAGTTTTAAAACACTTACTTCATCGAAAACAGTTTCACAGTTGATACTTTCTACATCATCAATGTTACTATCGGACAAACGCGATACAACATTGTTTGCAGAGCCTACGCGGCTTAATGTATCATCTAGTATGACAGAGTTTCGTTGTGAACCAAACATGTCTTCATCAGTAATAGTACTTGAACGCGCCAAACTATTGCTAGTATCAGAGTCGGAATCACCCCGCTTTTCATCATTGGATCCTGCCAATACAGAAGGTGTAACGTTTGGACTATTTCTTTGCATTAACGTTGTAGGTGTTCCAACAGCCTTGCTATCCAAACGCGCTTTTGCTTCTAATTCGCTATCTAGGTTTTGTTTTGTATATTCATCTTCGCGTTTTAATTGGGTAAGCGTTCGCTCATACAAGTGTGCGTACGCATATTGTAGATGAGGTTTAAGTGTCTCAATATCCTCCTTAATAGTTTTGTGGTCATATTCGCGCGTTAGACATGTTGGTAGAACTGAGGTTTCGAGTTTTAACAAGTCACCAGTGAGTGGAAATATGTCCTCTGTAACATGTTAGTAAAATTGTAAGCGAATAGTTACTGTTGACTTCTTCTTTGAGTTTTTTGTTCGATGTAATAGCCGCTTTTGATCTCTCTTCTTGTTTCTTTCGTTTCTCCTGTTGACTCTTAATTTCCATCATTGTTTTTAGAATAGTTTCAGGGAATTGTCTTAGATTATTTGCAAACTCTTTCAAATCGATTACATCTGGCATATCGGATATAGAATCGCTTTGTTCTGAGTCATCTGTAGGGTCATTTTCGACACTGTTAGGTGATTGTGGTGAGACTGGTGTATTCGCAGACATGTGTAACCCACAACAGCTCTAGACGTGTTGGTTGTCAGCTGAAAAAGATGATGCGTGACAGGTCTGCTATTACAACCCTGATGGGTACATTTTAAAAGATGAGGTACAAAACATGATTTTTATGGCGTAGATCTACGCCTATAGTATGATTAATAGGTTTGTTACTAATTCAAAATTATTTTTGTGGTGATTGTACTGATTGCATGACTTTTCCTACTTGTTGATGTACTTTTAGATATTTTTGTACACACTGCTCGTCACATTTATTTTCGTGTTCATCAAGTGCTCTTCCGTGTCGCGTTAAGCATTTCTTTTGACATGAACGCATCATACTAGATATTAGCCGCTGAAGTTAAAATACGTACTTAAAATACAAATCTGCTATCGCTTGCAACTCTACTACACTCTCCATTTAAAATCTAGATGTATGAACTTGTTGTTGGAATATCGAGTGAAACAAGTCAACCGAGTTGAGCCAGATTACAAAACTTTTTAAAGAATGATTTTGCACATTCTAGTTGGACATAAAATAGAAAATGGATTTAAGTCAAGCGTTTGCGACTTTCCAACGCAGTGTAGAGGAGTTACACAAGTGTATTGAGCAACAAACCGATGAGACAAAGAAATTTGCACTTCAAAATATTTTGCATGACATAACGTACAAAACGGAGCAGATGAAACCATACATTTCGGAGGAAGTAACGAATGTGATTTGTGCACCTCCGCCTCCACCACCTCCACTACCACCAATCAATGCACCTAAAAAACACATAATAACAAAAGCGCCAGGAGCAGCGGTAGATCTAAATGCTGCACCAAAATCTCAGGGTCCATCATTGGGAGGTGACATTTTGGCAGAAATCAAAGCTGGTAGAAAACTAAAACACGTCGATGTATCAAGTCAGGCACAAACATCTACAGGAGGCGAAATACAGTTTACATTGAAGAAAACAGAATCAAATAACACTGCACAAATGGGAATGCCACAAGGAATGATGGATGGAATTCTCAAACAACGGATGAACCTTAGAAAAGTTAGTCACGAGAACCTTGACATACCAGAAGAAGATGATGGTCACAACAGCGAAAATGAGCTTACCAATCAGTTACGTTCAATCAATATAAATCAAATTTCGGAACAAGAAGAGTACAAACGCAAAGTACGAGAAGAGCAGCTACGATTTGATGAAGAACAACGACAAAAAACAAGTATGGAACGATTACAGAGAATTGAGCAGATGCATCAACAAGATCTTGAACGGAAACAAAGAGAACAACAAGAACGTGAAGAACAAGCTCAACTTGAGCGAGAGAGGGTTGCATTAGAGCAGAAACGTTTACTTGAGAAGCAACTTGAGGAGGAGAGGAACAGAGCGAAAAACCAACAGCAAGCACAACCTCCAATATACAATATGCAAGCACCTGTGGTTCAAAGAAATATGCAAACGCCTCCTGTAATGCGACCAAACATGCAGGCACCACTGCTTATGAATAGACCGCCTCTCCAACAGAATCATGGCATGCAAGCACCTCCTGTACAGCCATATCAAGCAAGAACTGGTATGAACAATACACCACAATTTAATACATTACCAAATATGCAAGCACCACGGCAGTACAACGTTCCACCTCCAGTTCAGCAAAGATCATACGTAGTTCCGCAGACAACCAATGCATATGCAGGAGATTTGCAGCATTTGGAAGACTCACTGGGTGATGATCTAGACTTTTTGGATGAGTTAGATGAATAAATATTTCTTGTAAAAGTACAAACCTTCCAAAACATGAGCGTGTCACGCAAAGCATACACCGATCTCGTTTCTCTCGTTCGCAAAGCAGGTTACCTACGTGGCGTAGATAGCGTTTTACAGTGGGATCAACAAGTTGTTATGCCACCAAAGGGTTCGCACGCCAGAGGTGAACAGATGGCTGTTGTTAGTGGATTATTGCATCAATTCGAAACTGATCCAAAAATCAACGAGTAAAATACAGTCATTAATTAACACGCATAGGTTATTATTGGAAATCGAACAAAAAGACTTGTCAGAGTTCAATGAATATGAAGTATCAAACCTAAAGTTGATTCGCAAGAGTTATGACAAGAAGGTTAAAGTTCCTACTGAATTGGTAGAAGAATCATCACGTCTTAGCGCAGAAGGTTTCCGCTTGTGGGTCGAAGCCAAGAAAGAATCAAACTTTGCCAAGTTTGCCCCTATTTTGAAAAAGTGGATAGATCTACGCAAACAAATCGCAGGTTACACTCATCCAGGCGAAAATGTCTACGATGCCGTACGTTATTTTACTGCTGTTAACTCTTTAGATGCTCGACGATTATGAACCAGAACTCACGACAAAACAAATTACAGAAGTGTTCGAACGCGTTAAAGAAACATTGGTTCCCTTCCTGGCCAAGATTCGCGAAAAGAGAGACACTATCGACGGTTCATTCTTGAAAGATGAAGTCAAAGGTTTCGATGTTAAACTGCAAGAACAATTGAGCAGAAGAATCGCAGTAGATGTCGCTCAATACAATCTCGAACAGGGAAGAATCGACGTCAGCGCTCATCCATTCTCCATTGGAATTGATCCACAAGACGTAAGAATCACCACTCGTTACCAAAACAACGAATTCTTACAAGGTTTGGCTGGAACTGTTCACGAAGCTGGTCACGCCTTGTACGAGATGCAGTTGAACATGGACTACGCTGGACAACCAGTTCAACAACCACTCTCCATGGGTGTTCATGAAAGTCAAAGTTTGTTCTGGGAAAGACACATTCTCTTGAGCAAGTCATTCTGGCAAAAGCACTGGTCACTTGTTCGAGAAACCTTCCCACATATCAAGGAAGTAACCGACGATCAAGTCTACAAGGCAGCCAACGTTGTAGAGTTTAGTAACTTGATTCGCGTTGAAAGTGATGAAGTTACTTATCCACTACACATCATCTTGAGATTTGAAATCGAAAGAGATTTGTTCAGCGGTGCCGTACAAGTTGACGATTTACCAAAAGTATGGAATGAAAAGATGAAACAATATTTGGGTATCGAACCACCAACTGATGCTCAAGGTGTGTTGCAAGATGTTCACTGGAGTAGTGGTGCTTTTGGATATTTCCCAACATACTCTTTGGGTGCAATGTATGCTGCTCAAATTGCTGCTCAACCAGAGATCGCCAAGTATGTTGAAAATGGACAATACAAAGAAATTTGTCAATGGTTGAAAGAAAAGATTCATACTCGCGGATCCGTAACTTTGAACGCTAACCGTTTGTTGAAAGAAGCAACTGGAGAGGAACTCAACGTAGATCATTTTGTCAAGTATTTGAAAGACAAGTACTCTGAGATCTACGATCTATAAAGTTTTGTTTGACTTGTAATCTTCTTTTCATCTGTCCAAAACATGGAATACACCAACCTTGGTGCCACTGGTTTGAAAGTGTCTCGTATCTGTATGGGATGTATGTCTTTTGGATCTAGCAAGTATGTTTGGATTAACTCCTACTAACACGGCAGATGGCAAGCTTGGGTATGAATGTCTGCAAATATTTAACATACAAATAGGTTTTGAATGAAAAAGACAGTATGCCACTGATTAAAAGAGCCTACGATATGGGAATTAATTTTTTCGACACTGCAGATGTATACAGCAGTATGTTTACGCATATTCGAATCTAATAACTCTAATAAGACGGTGAATCAGAACGTATACTCGGAAAAGCGTTGATCGAGCATAATATACCGCGATCGAACGTAGTTATTGCAACAAAGTGCTATTTTGAAGTTAGCAACAGCATCAACGTTAACACACTCGCCACAGTATCTAAAAAATCACCTAGCACCATTAATAAGAAGGGACTATCACGCAAGCACATTTTCGACGCAGTAGATGCCTCGTTAGAACGACTACAGACATCGTACATTGATTTGTATCAAATCCACAGATGGGATGCGGAAACTCCAATAGAAGAGACAATGATTGCCTTACACGATTTAGTTAGAAGTGGAAAAGTACGATACATTGGAGCTTCCAGCATGTACACTTGGCAATTTGCAAAGGCGCAATATTTTGCAGAACAAAACAATTTAACAAAGTTCTCATCCATGCAAAATCTATACAATTTGGTGTACCGTGAAGAAGAAAGAGAAATGATACCGTAAGTGGCTAATCTATAAATCTGACTCGTAGATTTTGTTTAGATCAAGGAGTTGGAATGATACCATGGAGTCCACTAGCAAGAGGAGTATTAAGTGGTAAGAAAGAGAGCACAACTCGGCAAAAGACAGACAAAAACATTGTTAGAATGTTTGGAAAAGCTGACCAAAATGAAGATATTGTGCAAAGAGTACGAGAAATTGCTGAAAAAAGAGAAATAAGCTGCTCACAAGTAGCTCTTGCCTGGATACTTTCCAAACCTTGTGTTACTGCTCCAATTGTCGGCATTAGCAAACGTGCCTATTTGGAAGATGCAGTAGCGGCAGTAAAAGTAAAGCTCACACAAGAAGAGATCAAGCATTTGGAAGAAGCATACACTCCAAGAAGAGTGTCTGGTCACAACTGAATAAAGAGACGTTGCGTTTGAATTTTATTGGCCTTTTTCACTAGTCAACTGTGAATACAAAGCGCAAACGACTACTCACGCGGTTCAAATATCGAGTAGTACACAACAATGTCGTTCACTCGAACAAAATCTTTGTTCCTCTTTGTGTTAATAACACTTTTATTGGTGATCTGTACCAACGCAAATACGGCACCTGCTCCTGCCCCAAACACACCAGCTGATTCACTACCAACAGCTGCTCCAGAAGCAAAAATTCACGCAAAATCACCAAATCCACTGTGTATTGATGATGAAGAAGAGGCTGCTATTTATTCTTTAATTTTACTCGCGTTGTTGGGACTTTGTTTATTGGCGACATACCTGCTACTCAAATTCCACATTCATTGGTTCCCTGAATCCGTTTTGATTATTGGAATCGGTATCGCGTGGGGTTTACTCCTAAAAATCGCTCCTCCAGATTTTGATATCATCACACAACTTGATCCAAACATTTTCTTCCAAATTTTCCTACCTGCTATCATTTTTGATGCCGGTTACACATTGGAGAAGAAAGAGTTTTTCGGAAATATTGGAGGTATCATTTTATTCGCCGTTGTTGGAACTATTTTGTCAACAGTCATCGTCGCGTGTGGATTGTTCTTATTGGGTTATGTTGGAGCAACAGTAGAACTCCCACTAGTTGATTCACTCATGTTTGGATCTTTGATCAGTGCCGTCGATCCAGTCGCCACTTTGGCCATCTTTTCCGCACTCAAGGTTAATCCAACACTTCACTATTTGGTGTTTGGTGAGTCCATTGTCAATGACGCCGTTGCCATTGTATTGTACAAAACTTTTGAAGGTTTCAAGCATGCAAGTGCAGATTCACCAACAGAATACTTGGTCATGATTGGTTTCGTTCAATTCTTCTACGTTTCACTCGGAAGTGTACTTTTAGGTGTCGTAGTTTCACTATTGGCTTCATTGTTCTTCAAGCACGTTGCTGTAAGACAATACCCAGCCTTGGAGTTGATCATATTTTTCATTTTCGTGTATGGACCCTATTTGGCTGCTCTTCCATACTTGAGTGGTATTTTAACCATTTTGGTATCTGGTGTAGTGATGTCGTACTATACTTCACCAAATCTTTCACTCACTACCCAAGCATCAGTAACTAACGGAGCTCGTGCATTGGCGTTCTGCTGTGAATCATTAACTTTCTTATACATGGGTATGGCTTTGTTCTCATTCTCCATGACTCACTGGAGTCCTACACTCATTTTATGGACAATTCTATTGTGCGTAATTGGTCGTGCAATTAACATTTACCCATTGAGTGCCATTTTGAACCAATATCGTAGATCAGCCATTTCCTATGCAACTCAATTCATCATGTTCTTCTCTGGACTACGTGGTGCTATTGCCTTTGCATTGTCAATTGGTATCATGAACCAAGGAGATATTGGTGCCTACTTGTTCACTACTACACTTGCTGTAGTATTGTTCACCATTGTCGTATTTGGTGGTGGAACGTTCCCTCTATTAAAGTTGTTCAAGATTAAGACCAAGAAGGATGTTGAAGATGAACTTGCGTTGTTGGCTCAAGGTGGTCAAGCACCAGTCAAAGTGCAAAACAAGAACATTTTGGTCAGATGGGATGAAGACTTTTTATTCAAGTTCTTTGTTAGAAATGATGCACATGCCGTTTCATTGGGAGAACAAGTTCAACTTCGTAACAAATTTGATAGACTTGGTGGCAGAAGAGAATTCGATTTGGCTGCCGATCCAGGAGCAGAGCACATTATCATCAATGATGTTGATGCCAAATTGTATCAAGATGATGATCTTGAGTTAATGGACTATAATGCACAAGCAGATGCAGAAGAACAACAACCATCTGTAACTATTCGTGTAGACTTACCACGTGCCGTTAATCGCAAGCGTTCCAACTCTGTTGACGCTGTTGGACGCTGGAGACGTTCTAAATTGAACCCAGATCCATCACCATTTGTTAATGCTGCCGTCAGAGAAATGATGGTAGATCCAAAGAAAGCTAAAATTTATGGTGAAGCTTTGGCTTTGCATTACAGAAGAGTTAAGAACCTACACGATATCATCGAAAGTAGACCACCAAGAGATAACTAATATAGAAACTGTTTTATTTAACTTTGCTTTTGTTTACTCTCCAGACTTGATAACTTGGAGTGGTGATTTGGCTCAAGGTGATTTTAAGTAAGCCACAAGCTAAATAATCAACAATATGCTTTCCTTCTCCTACTTTTCTGTAACGTGCTGATGTAGCAGGATTATAGCCTGTATGAGGAATTTTAAGATGTAATCAAAGAATAGGAAAAAGGATTTATGTAATTAAGAAATGATCAACCTAAAAATTTGTGAAAACAAAGTAATATTTTTTAGTTCCCCAATCGAGTGGAGAGTTCGAAAACAACGAATAGAGAATGTATTTGTAAATGTGTTAGACAAAACAACTCAAAGTCACTCTGAAGAACTACAATTCAGCGTTGTACGTAGCCATTCCAGTTTCTGGATTATGTAAGATTAACAAGCAAAAGTGATATCAACGAAGCCGGAGTAGCTTAGTGGTAAAGCGTTTGACTTGTATTGCTACAGTCATCAAAATATCGTGGGTTCAATTCCCATCTTCGGCACTTTTTACATTAGCTGTGCGAGACTAAAGTACAATTCTACAATTTTGTGCTACCGTCATCAATAACACCCATGTCGTTATTCGTTGAACCTGGCATCATATCTATTGTAATTTTATATTAATGTATTAATTCCCCTAAATGTAACAAGGATTCCATTGACTTTGATTCCATCTTGTCTGTGATCTTTGTGTCGCAACCATTCAAAATTCCTGTCTATTTTTCACTCTTTTCAAAAATGAAAAAAGTGCCAAACACAGAAACAAAGTAACTAGCTTGAAGAAGAGCTTTAGCTCAAAAAAAGGATCAAGGAAATTTATCTCACGGACTTGAAGTCGGTATTCGCTAAATTCCTCACCCTATCGGATGGAACTTGCGTGAGGATGTACTTATTATTAGTAATCCGCTATATAAAAATGCGAAGTGTGGCATCAAAAGATCCACAAAAAAATCAGAAATACATGCAGCACATACGACGTACAATACCTAGAACAACACACCTTGTTCACGAACAAGGCTTGAAGATACAAACTATGCTAAACCCAAACACAACAGTAGCGAAAAAGCTATTCGATACAAATACATACAAAGATGTTAATGAGGGCATAGTGCCCTCTGTTAGTGAGACCGACTGTGGTCATCTAGGATTCCAAAACAGTGAATGGAGACAGAACCAGAGTTGGAGAAATGTTTTTGAAAATTCGAGTTTTATGCCACACATAACAGCTACATCACGAAGGCTGTTTGGCAATGTACAATACGCGGGTGTAGATGGCAGCCCTACATATGCCATTGATAAATTATTAACAATGAAATGGAGTCTATAAACTTATTTACACAATTTTGATGTTATTTTTGTTCCTTGCTCTTAATTGTTACATTTTTCTTAAAAGGTGTAGTTGGAGCAGGTTCATTCTGGAATGCTTTCATTCTTTCTGCAATACTGCTTCCTATTTTCTTTTGTGTTCTGATACGACTTGTTTGGCTACCTGAACCCAAAGGTTCCACATCAAAGTGTTCATTGTCCAATTCTCCGTTAAAACTATTTCTTCTGGCCAAGTCCTTGGAATTTGTTTCCAAAGGTAATGGAGTAACTCGTGGTGAAGGTGTTGGTGTAATTCGTGGTGAAGCACGAGGTGTTAAACCTGGTGGTGTCAAATCATTGTCTACTTTGCTTGCTAGTTGATCGAATTTCTTGAGTAGATCTTTTACAGATTGTTTTCTACTTACTTCACTTGGTTCAACCAGTGTGATATCATCATGTGATTTATCAGTTGGTGTGATATCTACATGATTTGTTGGTTCTTGTACAGTGTTTGGTGTTTCTACAACTGGTTCTGTTGGTGGAACGGGTTCTGCCACTTGAACAGGTTCTGGTTGTGGTTCTACTATTGGTTGTTCTACAACTGGCTCTATTGGTTCCTCTACTGGTTTTGGTTCTGCCACTGGTTCAACGACTGGTTCAGCAACTGGTTCTACAACAGGTTGCTCAACTATTGGTTCCTTAGGTTGTTCAACTGGCTCCTTAGGTTCTTCAGTTGGCTCTTCAGTAGGTTCTACAACTGGTTCTTCAGTTGGTTCTACCGGTTCCTTAGGCTCCTCAGTTGGTTCTGAAACTGGCTCTTCAGTTGGTTCACTAATTACACCATCGATTTCATGATCTGGTACCAATGTTGCATCAACTACTATCGGCTCACTTGTTGGTGTTGCAGGTTTATCATCCCTAGGTATAACTGCACTTTCATATGGTTTATAAACTTTGTCTCTATAACTACCACCACGTGACAATGTACTCAATCTCTTTGTAACAGCGATCAACTCTCCAACACTACCAAATGCTTGAACACTACTTTGACTTGGTGGAATGTATGCAATTGCTTCTTTGACTTCATCGATCATGGATTTGTACATTTCACTCAAAACAAATCTTGAAAACGTATCTTGTAGTACAATTTCAATTTCCAATTCTAAAAATTCGTACAAGTTGGATGGTAAATCATCTTCTTCCATTGGAACTGGTGTATCTGGGAATTCTGTATCATTGGGTGTTCTTGGACTATCAGTAGTGATAACGCTATCAACATCCATTGGAAAGACACTTGGACTTGGTGGTGTATTCTTTGGAGATAGTACACTAGTGTCCATGTTATAGTATGCAGTATCACTAAAGAATGATCTACGTTTGGTGTTGTACCGAGCCATGAATTGTGAATTGTTATCAGTAAATTCTTTCTTGAATAGTGATTTTTCCAATCGTTGTGTTAATGCTCTGGTGACATTGACTTCTAGTTCTGAATCGGCAGTTAAAAATAGATTGTAAATATCTAACGCCTTTTGTCTGCGGCTTGCTCTATCTACGAAACTGTATTCACGACATTGTTCCCAGAACAATACATTCTCGATACTGTACTCTTGTTTGCAAAACTTTTTAAAGTATTCACGATAGTATTCATCTTCTTTGACTTCATGGAATGATAATGTACCTTCTTCTTCGAAAATGACTGGATTGACACCACTACTGGCGACTTGTTGTTGAGTGGCAGTTGGATGAATGATATCTTCGGCAACTTTTCTGTTACTTTTGTACAACTTGGGGAAGAATTCAATATCGAATGGTTGATCACCAACAGACTCTACAAACTCGTTCAATTCGTTCTTCTTCTTTGTTGGCAAGTTGCTCTTCACAAAATCGAATATTCCGGCAAATGTTGGAGAAAACAAATGTCTAAATGTTTGTAACTGCCATGGAAGTCGAAGTGTCTTGGTTGCCTTGTCAATTTCAAAGTGATTCAACACGTATGACGACGTGAAGACATCCAAATCACGTTCAAAAGTAGCGATGGAAACGGCATATGGTAATGGTGAACCCATTGTACCAGTGTGAAGTAAAAATACAACACGAGGATCGGCATTCTTGCATGCGTATTGTCGTAGGTAGTACTTGTAGTCTGGTATGAGATCTGGTCTATTCAACAACAAGTGTTGAATATCCATTGGTGAGAATTTCATAGGTCCAATAAAGAACAAATCTTGTTGCAAAAAGTTAAATCTTGCAGTTTCGTTATCTGGACAACCACGAATGAGTAACGCTTGAAGAATCATGATATTGTGAATATTGACTAGAACTGGTCTCATGTCAGGGAAAACTGTCAAGTCAAAGTTACGTAACTGACCACTCAACATGACCATTTCTGCAAAGATTTCACTATCGGCAAACGATTTGTAATCAAACTGTCTGCGTTTGTGGTTAATGTATGCTGGTGTACATAGAGCACGAATAATCTTTTCCATAACAATGATAACTTCTCTTTCGTGGTTTGGAATACCTTGTTCGGGTAAACTATTGTGTTAGTGTTTGACAAATAAACATACCCCAAGAACCGTGGAGAGGGGTGGTCATCAACAATATCAGGTAAGGACTCACCAGAACCTCTGCTTATTTCATCGGCGGACTTGCGATTAATATCTGCGTTTCGTTTCATGAGTACCGCGTTACTAATAAGTTCTTCTGGTGCGCTTCCACCCAAAATAGTACCCTCGAGTGTCATAGATCGCTTCAGGTTTGCATTAATGTTTTGCATACTCTGTAAAAATGTTGTTTTGCGTTTCGCGGCTTCTTTTGGATCAATGCGCTTGACCTTGGCTGCTCTCTTTATTACATTGACAACGTTGTCGTGATAGTAACGAGGAGCGTCGTCGTCCAAAAATCTATAGATTCCAGACTCGTTGAACTTGATAACACTCTCGATATAGTACGGAATAGGTATCAAGAACCTCATAAGATATTTCTGCGCGAAAACGATAGCATCTTCAGTTGTGAAGTGGTGTTTGGCCGATGTGAGAATAAACTCTATTATATCTTCTCCTAGTACACATTCCTATTAGTGTTAACGCGACAGAAAAAAAAACAAACCTCATACAAAGTGTGTCCAAATTGTAGGCTGCCCTTAAGTACTTGTACTTTTAGGCGTGTAATAAAATCTTGAAGATCGTTCTCGCTTTGTCCGTACGCAAATATAAAGTTTGTTTCCTCGTTTGATGTAAATAGAGGGTTGATAACGGTGGTTGGTTCCTGTTCGTACTCCTCTTCGTTCCACAGTGGGTCCTCTTTGTACTCAAAAAATGGACAAACAACCGTTGTGTAAGGTTCGTCTAGGTCCAGAGCCCTCCAAGAATCTAGGTCCAGTAATTCATTTACGTGGACTATTTCTACGTCGTCCACAGGCGACTCTTCTACGAGAGGCTTCAAAGCAACTAGTACCATAGCTCTCTGCCTGTCGCGATTGACGTGAATTTGACAGCTGATAGGTGGGTGTTCTATAAACAGAAGTTGATGACAGACACTTAGCAAACGAATCGTCGAAAATCATGATGGCACATCATCTTAGCAACAGCTTCTGGTCAGTCATTTAAAGCTCTGTTTTTCTATGCAACGGTTGCTTGCTGTGCTATACCGTCAAGTAAACCAGAACATGCATGTTCTTTTAAAGCAAAACCTGTTCTAAAAGTCTACAATAGGAACAGATTTAGAGGAGCGTATTGGCGACACAAACGAATCCAACATAGTTTGTTGATGTACTTTCGATATTCCTGCTTCTTTATGCACGTGAATTACGAGTAAAGTAATCAAGTTGAATGGAACGCTATTACGTGCTCGATGAATCGATTTGGATACATTGCTAACGATTATCTCGGGTAACGGTTGATAGTTGCCAATGGTGAAATGGTTTCCTTGGGAAAGTTGCATTCAACACAATGGAGATTATTATAGTGAAGGTTAAACTCTTCAGTCTTGGTTGGTGGAATAAAAAGACCATGTTGCATGATAACGTCAAGCCCAAGCAAATTAATGCCGTCCAATCTCAAATCATTACCAGCGTCGCCTGCAACAGCAGGTAAGCCGTTCAAAAAGAAAGTGTGCGCACCACGGACGTTGGTCTTTCCTAGCCATGGATGGGCGTCCACGTGTTCTTGCAAAATGTTGTAGTGCAAAAAAGTTCCTGGTGATCCTGTATCTACGATGAACGAAATAGGAATGCCATAGCCTGTTGGTATCATCTCAACTGTTTGGTAGAACATTGACATTACAGGTCTGCACGTATCGTTGTTCGTTCTGAGAAGAAAGAATTGTGGCTGGAATTCTACTTTTTTGATTTGACATAGTTCATGTGGATGATAGCGCATAATCAGTTGTCCTCTCTCGCAACCAATATTCATATCGTTTAAAAGCGCTTCGCCTTTTGACAGGTCAGTTGGAAGTGTAAGCGAACGATCAACTGGATCTTCCTCCTTGCCAAGTCTTGTAACAAAGTCATTAGATCCTACGCGATGGTCGCCAATCAATGTTAATAATTTGGACTTCTTTCCTACAATATGCACCATCTCATCTTGGACTATAATCCAATCTCCATGCTTGGCATTGGTTGGATTACTTTTAACGAATAGATCGTAGGCGCGTCTGTTACGGTATGGTAGGAGGGATTTCCATTTATCTTTGGGTACTATCACTTGCGGTGATGATGTGTGTATGAGACGAGCAAGGCGCGAGATACGATTGTAGCTTCGTAGCATGTGCTGTGTTTGAATTGGAATAACGTCCAGCTGAGACTTACAAAATCGTTATATTCTTGTATTATCATCGTTTATTGGACAACAACTATACATAACATTCAATTTTTCAAATACTAATACTCAAATGGCGCTGACATGGGTCATCTTCCATCCCAACTCGTGTAAGTATATCAACACCATATCTATTATTCAATTTTCCGTCTGCCACCATTTGTAGCAGGGTTTGTTTTCGACCAATAACACGTACCTCTTCATTTTGTACTAAGACCCAATCACCTCTATTGGTTTTCATTAAAGAGCATCTTTGGTCGTCGTACGCTTTTTGATTTCTATAGGGAAGAAGCGCATCCCACTCTTCTTTGCTTACGCTAACATAATCGTTCAAATAGGAAACATGTTGCGTATTTTGGGTAACTGAGTATCTGTTGCATGTTAAAAACTTTGGTGTGTATATCTTCGACACAGCACGACGTAGCATTGACTCTTTGTTGCGTTAAACCGTTTTGTACACAATTAGTTGCAGCTAAAAAATAGTAGCTTATTAAAAGAAATAATGGGCACCTTTTTACAAGAACGCAACCTTTTTGAACATGGCAGAGCTCTGTAGTTTACTGTTTCGTGGCTATTGTATTTTGACGGCAGATATTTATTGTTGTTGTACGATGGAAGCATTGTGCAAAATATCAGCTTTCTATGACTTGTTAGAAGATGAAAAAGGTTCTGGTAAGGATAATTTAAAATGTTTTAATTTTTAAAACTATTTACGTTTTCAATCTTCATTTTAATGTGACTGATTTAGTCTATTTGGCACAATACAGCTCTTCCGGTCTAATAGAACAGTACTAAAACACTCGGAACAGAACTAAGATAAACATGATCTTTGAGTAACGTTTAACTATGTAAACATCACGCTATGCTCTTAAGCCAATGCATACCCATTTGAGGCTCACGCACCTGTAAGATAAAATTAGATCACATCAACGAAGCACTACGTAGAAACTCTGTTGCAACAAAGAAATCGACTTACAATACCTTGGACAACCTGGACAACCAGCACACAATGTTTTACGTGACAATTTTTCGATTCGTGTTTTAAAAACGAAACAATGAGTGACTACTCTGATGAAGACTACCGCTTTGATGGCCAAGACTCCACGGACGACTGCACAGACTCTTCTGAAGAGTTCGTTCATGTCCCTCCCAAAAAGAAACAAACGAAACCAAGACAACGTAGACCAAGACATGCATTCACAGACGTAGAGGAGGAAAGATTGAAAAAGGCCATCATCAAATACACCAGAGATGACAATACTCTCGACTGGAAAAAGATCGCTGCTGCCGTTAACCCAAAGCTACCATACAAGAGTGTATTCCAACACTACAAGAGGGTGACTCTGGCTCGTAAGGACCATAAATGGACACGTGACCACAACATGGAACTGTTACATTACGTGGAGACCAAGGGTAGCTCTCAACGCATGGCCGACATCTCTAAAGAATATTATGACGGACACTTCCCAGACAATCAACTTCGCCACCACTACGAGAACCACGTACGAAACAACTCGAAACTCTACGAAGACTACAAGAGAATGAAAACACAAGACATCGACTCCATCATTCAACGCAATCGCAAGGAGAGATCAACATGGACCAAACCAGTCGACTTGTTCAAGAAGGTCACTCCACCCAAACGATCGTTGAAAAGAAGACGCGTCATTGAAGATGAATCCGATGTCGAAGTCATTGAACCAAAAGAGGTCACACCAACAAAACGCAAGCGATCGCAAGCATCACGCAAACCAAAAGTGAAACAAACAAAAAAGATGGAGGTGATGACCAAATCGAGAGACGACCATTCACAAGTACTCGAAGAACAAGTCGACACAAACACTCCCATGCCGATCGAACCATCTGTAGAGAGTCCACTCGTTGAGAGCCCTACTGTAGAGAGCCCTATCGTGCGTAGTCCAGTGTTCGACTATCCTTCTTCCATGGCCGCCTTCTCCAGTCCCTCTCCTGTCGATCAAAGTCCACAACTTGGAGCAGAGAAGAGTCCAACACCAAGCGTATGTAGCCCTGCAGTGAAGCGTACTGTCGTGCAGTGTCCTTCTGTGGAGTTACATGTCAACGTTCCCAAACTCATGTCACCATTGATTATTCGTGAACGCAATACAGAATTACCAATGGAAACTAAACTCGTTCATGACTTCCAACCAAGTGATTCTGTACCCGAGACCGAAGATCGTCTTCCTTTTAAGAAGAGAAGATGTATCAGAAAGAACTATGTAACAACAAGCACAAGTACTACTGGCTTCGATTTATTACTAGAGGCTGGTAGCCAAGTAATGTAGATTGTTTTCCAAACTTTGCAGCTAGTTAGAGTTCGTTCAAATGGACCTACGATTGCCAAGCCTGCTCAGTTTTGAAAAGAATCTACCTGTATAATTGAATAAATATATTAAATATTAGTTAATCTTGGCTTCTAGAACAAGTGGTCAGCCTTCATAGCTTTTTGTGCATCTTTTGCATGGTTGACCTCAAGACTTGTAAACACACAAGCAAATAGACATGAACCCACACCAACCAAGAGGTCCACAAGACATGCAATACAACCCAAATCAATTCCCACAACAGTTTTTCCAGCAACAGCAATACACACAACAGTTCCCACAACAATATGGAATACCACCACCACAACCACACCCTCAGATGAATAATCCAATGCTCTTCTCAAACCAAAGACCACACGCACAAGAGCAACCACGTCAACAACCACAAGCACAGAATCAACAACAACAGCCACGTCAACAACCACAACAACCACAGCCACAACGGTACCAACAACAGTACCATCGCAATAGAGATGACGATAATATTGAAGCAGATTTCTACTTTCCAGGAGCAGCCAGTTTATCCGATCAACTCGATAGTAAATTTATTCACTCAAATAATAACAACTTCAGAACGCGTACTGGTAGTATTACGAGATGGGAAAAAACTTTTGGGATACTTGCGTAGTTACGATCAATTTGGTGCGTTTTCACAACGATAAACTAACAACGAAGCCAACATGGTTTTAGAATCAACAGTAGAACGTATTGTTGTCGGAGACCAATTCGGTGACCTACCATTAGGTTTGTACATGGTTCGCGGTGAGAATGTAGTATTAATGGGAGAAATAGATGACGAAAGAGAAAAACATCAAGCTTTGACCAATATTTCACTACCTGATATATTAGAACTTCAAAAACAAGAACGTGAAGAAGCTGAAGAAAAACTAAAGAAGCAACACCAAGATATGCGCAGAAAAGGTTTGGCACTCGACGAGGATGCTATGATTTAAATTTTAATACATTAATTCCACTCGCCTTCATCGTCTTCTACAACGGCAACTGCTTCTTCATCTGCGTATTCGTCATCTTCAGCAGGTTTAGATTCTGGTACTGGAGCTGGTGCTACTGCAGGTGCTTCATCTTCGTAGTACTCTTCGTCTTCATAATCAACAGTTTGTTGTTGTTGCTGTTGTTGTATTTGGACTTCATCTTCGTACACATCATCTTGTACTTGAGCATCTCCATTAGCTGGTTCATCAGCATACTCTTCATCGTCATCTTCGTCGAAGCCTTCATCATCATCAATGAAACCATCATCTGGTTGTGTGTTTGGTTGTGGTACAACATCTTCTTCAAACTCATCACCAGCATCAACATCTTTCAATAATGAAACATAACATTGGTCATAGAATAGAGCACGTAAGAACTCTTCGTTTGTAGTCTTGGCTGGTTTGAATCTTTCAACAATTTCGTTGATCAATTCGCGACGTGTTGGATATGGCTTCTTGTATCCTGCTTGTTGATATCTAACAGCCTTGTTGGCGTTAATAGCAGTCATTCTCACTAGAGGAGCCAATGATTCTTTGTCTACAATCATACCGTCTAATAGTGGTCCGAATAGTGGTACATTCTCCTTGGTGTGAATTTGTACACGGAACAATGGATATTGTAGTGGATAAATGACAATGTGAACAAAGTTGAATTGTGAAGTAATAGTCCATGGCCTATAGTCACGATCATGTTCACTCCAAACAATGTGTACGTTATCATTACCAACATGACGTTTCTTGTGAATTTGTTGGTTATCATTCTCCTTGTTTGGCATTTTAGTAATGACGTGGAAAATGACTTCAGTAGTTGCATTGGCATAGTATGGTGCTGTTAGACCAGTTGTCAAACCTTGATCCAAACCTCCCAAGAAACCTTCATGAGTTGCCAAATCAACATCCCAACCCAACGCTTCTACAAATTCATTATAAGAGTTTGATCCCTTTTCATTTCTCATCAACTTGCGTTCTGATTCTTGTCCATTGGCGACATAGATGACACCAATCTTGATGGTCTCACGTTCAGTGAGTTTATCCAATTGTCTCAATGCACGATAGAAACGATGATTTGGTTCCAAACGAGTGAAACTGGATCGATTAACTGGTGACAAGTATCCCAAATTGCTCATAGAAGCACGGAATGCCTTGTACACAGCAATGGCATGTTGATCATCTTCATTGGAATCATCCAAGTAGGATTGTTCTGAACGTTGTGGTGGAGCAGCAACGCTCATTTCCAAAAATTCTGTTCTTTCTTGTAACAAACGAACTTCTTCGTCTGCTTGTTCCAACAAGTCACCTTCTGTATCACCTGTATCAATAGCCAAATCAGGAATTCGAATCACTGATGGAACTGCATATTCTTGACATTCTGGGAACACTTCACTGACATAGTGTTGTAATACTTCTAACATGTCTGTCTTGTCAGTATCGATTTCTGGTTCATAGTGAGGATATGGTACTTCATCATCAATTTGTTCTTCTTCTTCATTTGGTTCTTGATCTTCAACAGTGTTTTCTGTTGGTGCATGTGTAGTTGGTGATGATGGTTCAGTTGCTTCCTTTTCTCGAAGTGATGGTGCTCTTGCTTGTTTGTGTGGAACTTGCATTGTTTGAAGTGGATTCAAACCATCCAAATTTTGAATTTGTTTGTCGATTCCTGGTGCATCTTCACCTGCAGTATATGCCATAACTGTTGTCTCTTCAACGAGTTTTGGTAATTCATCTTCTTCATCAGAATGTTCTTCACGTGACTTTTTAACTGTTACATTTTCACGAACGGCTGCGTTTGATACATCAATGGCTTTCTCTGTTTGACGTTCTCTATCTTCAATGGAAACTGGTGTTTTGACAACTGGTAAAATAGCTTCTTCTCCTCCTTGTCTCTTGAACGTAGCCATATGTGGTGTGAACACTAGTGTTTGTTCCCAACAGTATCTTCCAGTGATATCACGCAAAATGAATCGACATGATTCTGGTCTTGATGGAGATTCCAAAACTGTGACCAATGTGTAACCATTGAACACGAAATGATGTACTCGTGGTGATGGTTCAGTTACACCGTTAACTTCTTGTAACATGTCAAATTCTGTCATCTTGCTGCTAATATTAGAGGCACCCAATGGAGATGGGAATTGTGAGTAAGTTGCCAAACAGAATGACAATAATGCTTCTGCTGCAATGGCAATCTTTCCAATATGATCTTGACGGGAATCACCAGTTGAGATGGGTTGTGAAATGGCTGTTGATTCTCTTGGGTTGGATCCACCTCCAAATCTGTTTGAAATGACTGACATTCCACGAGTTCTGTTACCAGTATCGTTTGGTGATGGTGCATTAGGTGATGCTGTCGATGGAGTAGCAGCAGGCTGTGATGATCCTGAACCAACTAGAGCGTTCAATGAATCAAGTGATGGTGCAACAGCCAAACCTGCGTTAACAGCACCGAATAAACTTTGTAATAGTTCCTTCTCTTCCAAAGTCTTCATTGGAATATATGGTAACAATTCAATCAATGTATAGTAAATGTGATGCAATACGTTGGCACGATCAATCTTGTTATCACGTAGCGTGCTTGAAGCAGTGTCGCACAAAGTACGAACAACACTTCTGACAGTTGCAGTTCCCAAATATTGTAACAAACCAGTAGTAGCCATAGAAACCAAAACATCATGTGATGCAATGGCAACATCATCGTTAATGTGCATGGCAAAGCTCAAAATAGAGTCAATAATGAATTTGACACCACTTGGACTGACTTGTGCGCTCATGTAGATGCTCAAGTTGATTTCCTTGTGAACTACAATGAACAAACCCCACATGGCCTTGATTTGTTGATCTGGGTAACGATCATCAACTACAGCGTTCATTAGAATCTTGCACACTAATCCACGTAGTTTGCGGTAACTGTTTCCACTTGTGTTATCTTCACCACCAATACCCATGGTTTGAGTGCGATCACGACCTTCTGTACGTGGTGATTGTGATGGTACACCTTGCTTGTCCATGTTTGGTAGAGTAATGTCACCATAGAAATAGGTTAAACATACAATGGATACCAAACTGTGAATGGCAGCAATACGCAAGTCCTTGCTACTTGTTGACGTTTCTCTCAAAATGATTTGAGCAGCAGTGACATAATCTGGAATGAGCATGTTTGCACCAGCATATCCATAACTGAACAATTTGTAACTGTTGAGCATGATAGCCTCCATGGAACGAGTGTTACCCTTTCCACCAGTTTGTGATGATGCTTGAGCTGCTTCACTTAGACCAGCGTGAATGACCATGTAGAATTGTGACAAGTATTTCTTATCAATAGTTTGACTAGATCTGTGTGAACAAAAGATGCGACACAATGCAACATGGGCAGTGTATCTTCCATCAGCAAATGATTCATCATCACGTTGACTTGCTTCTACTAACCACTCGATAAAGATTTCCAACATGCGATTGGCTTCAGGTGAGTGTACAAATGCAGGTACTTGAGTTCCCTTCATGACCTTGACTTCCTTTTGTGAAATATCTAGTAGCATGGTGATGACTTCTTGTAAAACACGAATCTTTTTGGTGTGAAGTGGTCCTGGTGTTTCTTTAGAGTTTTCGTCACCATACATGCGTAACATTTTATGCCACAACTTGAGCAAAATGGAACGCTCAATCTTGGTTTGGAAATATTCTTTCATTCCTGGATATGCATGTGGACGGTTAGTAATCTTGTTTCTCTTGTTTTTCTTGACTACATCGTACATTTCCGTTTCGTATGGTAAAAAGTCACCATTAATGTACTCGTCACCCAACGTGAACACTGTCCTGATCATTGTACGTGTTAAATTGAGTAGTGTTGCTCTCCACATGGAGAATGTAGATTCTAACGCAAAGTGTTTTTGCAAAACTTCATACAATGCGTCCCAGAGTTCTGTAAACTCTTCTCCTGGGTGAGCCTTGATCCAAATGATGAACAAGTTGCGCATGACTGTTCTTTCCAACATTTGACCAAATTGTTGATCGTACTTGTCAGCACTGTTCTTGCGTTGAATCAAATGATTGAAAATACGAATATGACTCAATAACAAGTCACTCCATGTTTCAAATTCAACACGTTCTGGAATACTTGTGAAGAACAAAAAGATTTCCAACACTTCGTAACACATTGACATGTGTGAGTCCATGGAAAGTTCATCTCCTTGCATGAAAAATGTTTGTGATAAATTGTCAATGAATACGCGATAGTAAATATTGCGACTGCGTTCCATGATATCTGGCCACGAGTACAAAAAGTAATCTTTGCAAATCCAACTACGATAGGTCTTGAGCATACGAACTAACGACTCATAGTGAGCAGTTGGTAATAGGAAACTTTGTCTAAAGATCAACAAGAACAAGTAAATATCCTTGTCTGTTGCATACAATGTTTCACTCTTCTTTGGATTTTCCAAACCAACTAGAATCATGTCCAAAACGAGCAGATGAATCTGATGTGGACACATTTTTGTGAAACCCATATCATCTAGCTTGTTCAAAAGTTCCAACGACTTGCACTCGTTTGGATACAAAATGGGAGCCAAACGAGATTTGAAAAACTTCCACCAAAAGTCAAATTGGTCAGTTTTGGTCTTGACGTAATCGAAAAAGAACAAAAAGATCTCGTAGGACTCATCATAGGTGAGTTGAGTTGATTTTGCTGGTTCCAAACGTAAACGTTCAGTGTCATTGACTACGCGCTTGGGGAAGCTTGGTAGTTTGACATTATCTTTGTCGGAGACGAAAGGTGGGAAATTAAAAATGTTCATGACGAGATCCAAAACCTTTGGATCAACGTTGTCTTGCATAATGTCGACAAAGTTCAATAATAATTCTATTCCCTTTTTCCTTATCGAAAATACGTTCGCGTCGTCTAAAAATGCTTCCAAGTTGTGTACAATCGAACGTTGTTGCCATTTCTTTTGGATAATATTGCGGGCGTGTTTGAATAGTGTCAATAGGATATTGCACAAAAGGGTAACATCGGAAGTGGGAATGTTCTTTTTCGATTGTCTCGCTTGTGTATCCAAGTGATTCAGCCAATCCAAAAAGACTGTGTATACTACCGAGTAGTTCTTTTGATAAAAGCTTCTAATATCACCTTCATCCTTGGATTCTAAAATGTAAGTATGTTTGACTCAGTTTGTACCTGTGAGGGTTGACAAGTGCTTAAACCTCTTCTGTATCGGCTGAGTTGTATCTATGATTTTCTGCTCTCTGTCAGCACTCGAAGTAGAGCCAATCCTTGAAAATAGACTGCTCATTGTATTCTACGATCTTAAAGCGCGAGAATAATAAGAGTACACAGACCAGTGGGCTTTTGTGATTAAGTTTGCTTGACAGGTGTAGTCTTTGAAAGGTGACGATTGTTGATCCGTTACAACGCTCGATGCCGAATAAAGATATGCAGTATTTTGATGTCACACAAACGCAACTCTCTGTCACCTGCTCATACCAAGAGGCGAAAGTGTTGGTTTACCAGAAAACAAGTAGGCAACTTGAACTTTACAAGAATTAAGGGTGATGGTTGTTAATAATTTAATATTTTTTCAAAATTTTCCAAGTTTTAGCCTTGTGATCCATTTTGAAGTAGATTTGGTGAACTACAGAGTTATCCTTGGTTTCTTCGTGAATCAGTTGTTGTTCTTCAATTTGATCAGGGGGAAGCTCGTTAATATCAATTTTGCCTGATAAAAAGTCCATAATACGCTGCCGTGCGGATTGGCTAACCTTGTTGCAGCCTTTCAGCAGCGTTTTATCTAAATACTCCTCTAATTGTTGCTTTCTTTGTTGAGCCGACACGGCTGTGTTTGGAGTTGGGGTTAATGGTTGTTGCTCTGGTTTGTGTTGAGGTTGTGTTTGGGTAATTGCCATTAGCTTTTGTTGAATTTGTTGTTGTAGGTTTGGTTGGGTCATGCCATTGGGATGAGTTTTAACTGGAGGTACGGTTGGGCCTCCAGGGCTACCTTGTGGAAAGTACATGAATGGCATTCGTGGCTGCCCACCACTGGTTGGTGTTGGAGGATTATTAAATCGAATAGAAGGTGGAGCAGGTAGCCCTTGTGTTGGTGTAAAGTTTTGCAGTGGTGAAGCAATTGGCGCAGTTGTTGGTGGCGTTTGTTGATTCAACACCTCTTGTAGCATTTGTGTCATCTTGTTCTGTGCACCAGCGGTAGTTGGCGTTGTTGGATTATTGATTACATTGAACTGGACTCCTCCTGATGTTGGTGAGAACGGTACCATCATATTGGCAAACGGCGAAGAGGTAGGAGACGCACCTGGCATGCCAAACGGTGACATGAACGCTCTTGCTCCAGTGTTGTTGAAAAATGTTGGCATTTGCGGCATGTTTGACGGCCTTGGAGGTTGTCGCTTGTTTGGGTCTTCTTTGACTCTCTTTCGTGCGTTCATCATGGTTTCTGTCTCTTCCAACTTGCGTTTCTTTTCTATCTCTTTGGACTTTTTCTTCTCTTCTCTTTCTGCGTCCTTTTTCTCTTTTGCTTGCAGACGTTCAAGTCTCTTACGTTCTCTATCTGGATCTTTGTCCGTACGTATGTAATTTGCTCTTCTCTTCTCATTGTCTGATTGTTCGAGCATTTTCTGTTTGGCTTCGTCATCAGTTATTATTACTGCAGCACGTGGTTTGACTGGTTTCGGCGTCAATCTAGGACTTACTAATGCTGAACCTGGCGTTTGTGGTTGTGATGGTTTGGTTATTATTGATGTTTTTCGTTGCAATGGCTTATCTGCTGAACTTAGTTTGCGTGCTGGGTTGGATGCGTTGTTATTTCCCGCGTTTAATGGTTGCGGTCTCTTCTTGATTCTATTTGGTACATGTGCATCGCTTGTATTTACAGGTTCATTGCCGTTGCTATTTACAGTCTTGTCGCGTTCTTTTTGCTCCAGTTGGTCTAAAAAGTTGAGTGGTTCTAACAAGTCCGCTTGCGCTTCTTTCTTCAATGAGAAGTGATTATTCGGTAGTAGTCCATCGCGAGTTGGTTGATTCTGATACTGTTGTATTAGTGGCTGAAGCGAGCATGATTTTAAGTCGACTACAATAATTAAAAAATATTGAGATGTAAACGTACTGTTTTTGAACTGTTCTAAAGTCTCTTGAAATAGTTTTGCAAGAGCGTCATTATTGTCGTCCGTTGCAGTTATCTCTGTTTTGAGTCCATTATTTCCTGGATAAACGCTCAATAGATTACTTATAACGCGCACCCATTCATCATCTTCATCCGTTCTCGCTTTATCCAATAACGTTTGAAAATATGGTCCTAGTTCCGAAAACGATTTTTTCTTCAATGACAAACAGCTCGAAAGTAAGCGTAGTTTGATCGGTGTCTCCATGAATTTTAGTCGTTCATATTGCGAGGTACACGTAGCAAGTACTTCAGGCGTTAGTTGATTTGCGATTCTTTCGGCACTCCAAGGGTTGGATAATTTCGACGACAGCCACAACTCAATCTCGTGTTCGTGCGCATCGTTGGGTTGGTTTGTCGATGATCGTCGTTCCATCCACTAGATTTATAACGGTTTTGTAACTCGGTTGACCAACTAGTTGACGTGGAATTTTGGTATCGTTTTTCCACTCTTGCAAGTCGCTCTGGGACAATACGGCATTTGTGGCACAAAAGACGCTAAAAACCGACTAGCGAATAATAAAACAAATTGCTCAGAGTAACTATGACAAATAAAGATTTCATAAGCTGCCTAACGCAAGACGCGGTCGGCTATTAACTTCCAAAGTGCACATAAGTGCGGATATCATCAACGCATCATTGAACTGATGAACACCACGCGATGATGTTTTTTTGTTTGTTGGCTTGTTTCATTTTGGGAAGTTTAGCCAACCAGTGCAAACAAGCAAAAAAAGCAAACAAGAACTGCGTTGCGAGCCATTATGCATAAACTCACCTCTATTGTGCCGTAGAAAAATGGCTCTTGTCTACAGTGATGTGAGACATTCGTGAAAAGTCCATGATTTCGGTTTTACGGTAACCGACTGTAAAAACCGCCCCTTGTTATGACACTGGACGATCTTGTTCAAATTATACTAAACAACGCGCTCAGAGTCATATCATAGACCTACCTAGCCATAACAGCGAGCCCTAAGTGAACGAAGAAGCGAGACAAACAACGTTATTCGTACAACTAAACAGATTACACATTATCAAACTCTTTTCTCAAACAACTTCACTTACACTCACGGATTGGTCGATTAAAAATGAGACAAACAACTCAATGTTGCGGAAACTCAAAATGCCAAACTACCCAAACTCCATTATGGCGTAAGGGTTGGTTTTCCCATGACGGAAAGACAGTAATGCTCTGCAACGCATGCGGTTTGCATTACAAGAAGGGTCACTACTGCATGTACTGCAATCAGATTTACCGTGAATCAGATGCTGACGACAGGTATGTCAATAATACTTTTGCTCATTGCTAGTAATAACCCATGGATCGGTTGTGACAGATGCTCACGATGGGTTCATCAAAAATGCGAAGAAGCTAATGGCCACAACTGGACCCTACACGGATCGTATCAATGTCCAGATTGCCGTTGTGCTCCTTCCACCTCTGAAGCCACCATACCAAACGTTTCCATTCCTACCACTACAGCCATAACTACAAATCCAGGTACCCAAATGAGAAAAAAGAGTACAGGACAAAAGAAACGCAGAAGAACACCAAGTGGATCACTTGTTGACTCTCCAAGTACTCCCATCTCACCCATCACTCCAGGATCAAACTTTTTACTATTCGCTCAACCCGAAAAGACAGAATCATTGTTCGAAGCCAACACCAACGCTATGCCATGTTGGAGTCAACTTCACGCAACAATTCAAAGTTTACCAGCAGTTGGATCTTCACCATCAACACCAACCAACTCCAAGAAGAGAAAGTTGGATACTACCACTACAACCACTACAAAGCAAAAGAAGAGCAGAACAACAACTACGATCACTACAACAACTACTCATCGCATGAATAGTGCCGGTATTGATGCGCTCATGGGCGTTGTTGAAGAGAAAGAAGATATTGTTCCACACTTGGATCTACACATCACCACTACCGTAAGGAAGGGTAAGCAAACATCTCGCAAGATGAATGCTGATGCTAGATCTGCTGCAATCGCTAGTTCAACTGATACACCAACTACACCAACGTCTTTCTACGCACCACCCTTGTTCGCTACAATGACTTCAACTACTACCACTACAGTAGCTAGTGCAGAGAACGCTGCAAAGAACAATGCTTCGTTAAGTGAAGAACAGTTCTACCAATACCAGCAACTCATCATGAAGCAACAAGAAAAGGTAACACCTGCTCAAGGTGCTGTACCAGTTGAACCAGTCGTCAAACAACCACCAGTCACCATTCTTCAAAATACCTTTGGAAGTGTTGACACTTTGGGTAACTTTTATGGTTCATTCAATGAACAAGCAAAGAAATCCGAGTCATCACCATATGGTTTACTGATTGATGAAGATTACGACATGTCAGAGACACGTAGACCTCAAAAGAAAGCAAGAAAGGTCTCACCACCAAAAAAGGTTACAACCACTACCACTACTCTAACAATGACTGTAAGCTCTGCTTCGTCGCACGTTAAGAGTAAACGTGTACGTGATCAAATTGCAAAGAATGGTGGTAACCGTGTATGCTACTCTGGTACGTCATCAGATACCGAAGAGAGCGAGTATGAGCCAGACCAAGTTGTACCATTAGCTACTACAAGTTGGGATGAAGCTGCCAAAGCTCTAAATGTTGATCTAGATGATGCATACACACTTTTGACAACTAGATTCCCAAGTGCACCTGTTTTGAAAAAGATGGAGTCACTGTTGACCTTGTGCGAGGTCATCAGACGATCACATGAGTAATCATGTAGTTATGTATTTATTGTATCAATGAAACGTATAAGCGCGTTATCTTTTCAATTATTTTTATTTAGTATACGTAAGGAATGAAAATGTATGGTACAACGGAGCAGTACTTGACCCAGTCGTCACCATACTTGCGGCTGCAGCGGTACTGATCTCTTTGTGCTCTGTGTAGTAACATTCCAACAAAGAAAGTAAAGTAAAAGTATGGAATAGCACTGCCAAACCCACAAATGAGACCCCATAAAAGAGCCATGGTGCTGTCGGCCGTATAATTGATTTTACGACCATATGCCCACCATCCATCAATTAATAGAGTACTTCCATTCTTTGTTTTGATGTGCTTAGCGTCAATGGGTAACGTACCCCATGGTAGCTGAGGGAATGTGTTTCGTGGTACAAATGATCCATTTTTCATTGCTCTAAATCTATTTCTTTGACTTTGAGCAGTATCCCAAATGTAGTAGGCAGTGAACAGTAGGACGAAGAATACAATCATTGTGAGACGAGAGTGTTCTACTGCGTCTCCCATCTTGGCCAAATAGAATGCTTGGATGCAATATACAAATGGAACTCCAGCCAAATTCCAATACGAAAGCATCCAGCCGTACTTTTCGAAAAAGATATCCCAGGACGTAGGTATACACTCTTCACCCTTCATGACTGCGTTTGTGTAGAGTCCTTGAGCAACGAGTAGAAATACCATCGAATTAGTAATGTGACCAAACGTTTCGTACTGCTTAGCTGCTCCTGAAGCCGTGAATAAGAAGAGCCATATCCATGACAAACGTGCTTCACTGAACATTTTGATATCCAAGGATCCGATTCTTGGATTTAGTGCAGCACCCATGAAGAAGTCATAAATGAAGTCTCCAGTCATAAGATGTTGTCTACCTGCCGCAACTGTGATCGCATAAGTGGCGACAGATACAATGTCTGCGAAGATTATAGCGACTGTGAGAATAGGAGCATAGTTGTCGATTAAACTGGTCAATGGGAAAAGTTCAGTGTAATGGAGGACTGCCGCAGTTACGAGAGTGACGTACCAGCATTGGATTGCATTGCAATTATAAACTAGTTTCTTGTTGTTTTGATGAGCCAATGGTAGACCGTTTACGAGCAATCCTGGAATTCCCACTGCTAAGAGAGCCTCAAATACAACATATCCCAAGTATATTGCGGCTGCTTTGTAGGTTGGCATTGATTTTTCGAATATTGTTTGAAACATTTGAGCATTTGGCACTGCTATTCCACTATTGTTGAATTCAACACAATACCACAAGTAGTATGGAATAAAATGCGAAACAACCATGATAATGATTGCTCCTATCGTCCCTCCAAACTCTTTCTCTTCGGTATTCACACTCTCTTTCTTAGACATGGCACAGTGCGTAAGTGTTTGTTTCTCACCACATGTTGACCAGCCAAGTCTGCCTTTAAATACTGGTAGATTCGCGCAAAACGGGGAAAATAGATATAAGAGATCGTAGAGGCGGTGTTATTTAATCGTTGATGTTGTTTCTTCGCTTTTTGTGAACTTTCTGAACGCGGATAAAAAGAATCCCGCATACAAGCGTACGCACAGCATCGCTTAACCATGACACAGAGCGTACGCATAGCATTGTTTACGTTGTTTAAATAGTGTTTACACTTATTGTTACAGTTAGTAGCCATCGCCTGCTACATCATCTACTTTATCAGAGTCCATGTCACTACCAGCACTATCGGTGTTACTTTGACTGCTGTTGCTCATCATAACCATCATGTTGTCGTTACTCATAACAGCAGATGATGTAACGTTTCCAGTAGGTTTCTTCTTGACATCAACCAACGGTGGTAGTATACTCGTACTTGCTTTCGTAGCATTAGCATTCACAGGTGGTGCTGGTCCTCCACCTTTTACATTGTATCTCCTCTTCACTGTTGATCCTTGTTGCTGTTGTTGATTTGCTGTTGATTGAACATTTCCATTTCTGGATATTCTATTACTCGCACTAGCTGATGGTGGTTTATCAGTTGGATACGATGAATTGGAGCTACTAGTACCACTACTAGGCACTTGTGTATTACTCGTCGTAGTGGTAGGTTCTTTTGGAGGTGGTTTTCTCGACCCTGATGAAGAGTATTGCCCTCTAGCAGACGGTGGTTGACTTGGAATAAATCCTTCCAAAATCCACTCATGTCGAAGAGCCTCCTCTGGACTAAATCGTTCATGAGGATCCCACCGCAAACAACCTTCTAAGAATGATATAAAATTGGTATCATTACAACGTAAAGCGCTATACAAGTTCTTTCCACCTGGTCTTCGCTTCTTTCCTGTTCTACTGTTTGTTAACAATCTTGGATTATTATTTGAATCGAAAAAGTGTTTCCGTCTTGTACTTAGATCAATAATCTTTTTTGATGGAACGTCTAACACTTCCATAATATAGTTCAATTGTTCTACTTCGTTTTGACCAGGAAACAGTGGATAACCAGTATATAGTTCTGCCAAAATACATCCGAAACTCCACATATCGATGGGTCTACCATACGGTATGCCAAGTATCACTTCTGGTGATCTGTAAAATCGACTTTGAATGTAAGTGTACATTCGTTCATCTTCAAAACATGAACTTCCAAAATCAATTACTTTGATGGCGGATTTATCCGGTGATCTCAATAAAATATTTTCAGGTTTCAAATCGCAATGAATAATCCTTTCTCTTGCCAAATATTTTAACGATGCTAGAATCTGAACGGCAAATCGTCGAATAAGTCCCAAACTAAGTCCTTGGAATTTGTTGTTCATGATAAACTCGTACAAGTTGATACTCATGAGTTCACATGTAATACACAAATGATTCCTAAAGTAAAAATAGGAATAAATTTCCAATACGTGACAGGCTCTTTCTGGATCGTTATTTTTTAAATGTTCCAGAATTTTCACTTCGACTAGTGCTTGATGGTGGAATCGTTTCTTGTTTCGAATGATTTTTAGAGCGACCATACGATTGTGTTTGATATCTAAACATTTACAGACTTGTCCGAAACTTCCTTTTCCAAGTACTGTTAACACTTCGTATCGATATGCGATATGGTCGTTCATGATTATTTTGTAGTCGCCCCGATCGTCATCGTATCCATGATTATTTTTCGTATTACTAACACTTCCGCGTATCTTTTTTCCTGTATTCCCCAAAAAGTGTACTTTTGGATAATCGAATATTTCACTTTGTTCAAAATCACTCAAACAGTTGTCGTAGATTTTCAAAGCATTTGCTGGTGTTATCGGAGTAGCGAATCGTACTTGTGGTTCTTGTGATGGAGATTCTTCTCGCTGAGGTGTTGGTGTTTCTCGCGCAGTTTGTGGTACTATTGTTGGTTTTTCCTCACTTGGTTTGTAATTGGGTCTCGCAGAATTTGGTTGTTTGTTAATGATTGGTCCTGCTGATAGATCTTGTTTTCCTGCTTTTGGTTGACGTGCTGTTTGGATTGTTTCTGGTACTCCACTTCCGAATCCGTCAAATTTCTGTTCTTTCTTTGCTTCACTTCTAATAATTGTTAATAAAAAGAAATAAAAAACATACAAGTTTAAGGTTTCGAAATTGTATCTCCTTGGTGCACCACCGCTTTTGTTGACTGTAGGGGCTCCTGTGGTTGATTCTTTTCCATTTTGTTTTGGAGCCGAAGGTGGTTGTGGTACAATACTTGGCGCTGCTGGAGTAAGACTCGACGAATTGCTGTATCCCCAACTAGAATTTGTTGAAACATTGGTTTGCGGAGGTCCTCGTACTCCGGATGCACTCTTCTTTCTGCCTGACTGGTTTTGTGGTGGTGGAGGTTTTACATTGTAAGGATTGTTTATGTTTCCAAACAATGTATTTGTATTAGTTGTCCCACCGCCTAGAACTACACCTGGTCCGTTTGATACCTTTACTGCGGACTGGGGTGGTAGCTGCGTATTTGTGTATTGTGGTTGATTCCTCGCGACCGAGTTTCGATGTGGTCTATTTGCTGAGCTTGGAGGTTGTAGCTTGCTCATTGAATTATTAACTGGGATTTTTTGGTTTTGCTTTGGTAGAAACGGGTTCTGTTGATGTATTGATTGTGGACTAGCATACATTTAAATTTGAATGTGCGTGCGACTTAGTTAAGCGAATCGGTTTATGACCTCGCTCTATAGTTTACTTAAGCTAGCACGCAACACGCTCGACTGGAAAGCAGAGAAGAGTCACTACGATTTTAGACAACCTGAATCTTACAAAGCTAAGCGCCAAAGCACAAACATTTGTCACACCACTAACCAACTATGAGCAACTTGTTCAGCGAGGTTTTAATGTCTGGAGGTGAATAGCTAACTACTTACAATCACGTCAAATTTCATTATTTAAGGCTCTATTATCCTAAGAAACAAAAAGCGGACAGCCACAAGTTGCACCAAAATAACGCAAAAAACGATGACTGCTAAGTCTGTGTACGACTTCGATGTTCTTGATATCGACTTGAACAGAGTCAGTAAGTGCAATAACACAATTTGTTCTTACTTTAAGATTTGGGTGAGAGATACAAAGGCAAAGTGCTCGTTATTATGAACACTGCTTGTGCGTGAGCACAAACAGCTCGCAACTATGGGTACGTATTTGAAATTTTTAATTTACCTCAAAGCGAGCTGCAAAATTTATATGTAAAATACAAAGAACGTGGTTTTGAAGTTCTCGCATTCCCATGCAATCAATTTTTAGGCCAAGAAAGTGGAAGCAATGAGGAAATCAAATTTTCTGTTACCTCGAGATTTAAAGTACAATACCAACTGTTTGACAAAGTTTTGGTAAATGGGGATGATACTTGCCCATTATACAAATACTTGAAGAAAGCAGCGCCTGGTCCACTTGGCATTGAAGCGATATCGTGGTCGTAAGTACTTTATTACCTGCAATTTACCTTGTAGATACACCAAATTCCTAATCAATCGAAAAGGTAGGACAAAACGAGATATTAACTAACATTTAATAGGAATCCCAGTTAGTCGATATTTCTTTTTAACAGGCCCTAACAGCATGGAAGCAGACATTTTGGCAGAATTAGACAAAAGCGAATAAGAAAGTGTTTCATTTCGTTTGAATCTGTATAACGTTACGTAATGACCGCAATCTCCGAAAGTTTCGAACTGGATTTATGCATGAAAAGTTAACGAAATACGAATCTTATGAAATGTGAGCATTATAAACCACTATTTGTAAACCTTTCGTCAAACGTCGCATGAACACGCAAACTGGTGTAGTTGGCACCGTAGGTGTTCATCTTCTTGCTTATGCTGGTGTTTCATTTTTCATTTTTTGGTGGGGCTACGAAATCAGTTCTTTCTTGTGGATAGGTCTCTTGATTCTAACTGGATTATTTGCATACAATGACCCATTGAAACTAAAAACAAGTCAAGAAAAAGGAACAACAGTTAAAAACTATCTAGTTTTAGTTGCATCAGTTTATGTACCTGGATTGCTTGGTACCGGTTTTGCAGTGCTGCAGAAAGAGTATGGAATAGTTATGTGGATAGCGATTGGACTTGTTGCAGGTGTTGTGAAATACGCATGGCCTATTGTTTCACCACAATTACGCGGTTTTATAAATTAAATGAGTTCTGCGTACCCAAACGAATGTGCACCTATGAACCCCTTGAAGCCTATATGTTGAACATCTACGTTGTCTCCCAAATTACGAGACCGTATCAACTTTATCAGTATGTATCTGCCAAAACGTGGAATTGGTAACTTTTGAATGGTGTACCATCCGTCACGTAGGTCAAAGTACAACGCCGGGTCGCTCTCTGAAATTTGTTCGTTGTTATCTATCTTATTTTGCATGTATTGCCGGTACTTTAATGGTGAAAATGAGTCAAAACGTGAAGTTGAGTCTACCATTGGCTCTTCATCATAAACAAAAACTAAACCAGAACCAACGGGACATGTGAACCTGTACCATTAACATTATATCCAATTGCACTTACCCTGACTCTGGTGCTTTGATTAAAATATGTGTGAGTACGAAACACGAAGCTTCTGCTATTTTCAACACGATATTTGTATTTTCTTTTTTCCGTGTGCAGTACACGTGCGTTGAATCTGTATCTAGCATGTACTCGCATTTATATTCATCACTAAACTGACCACCATCCGTCGAAACAACTTCGAATTGGAGCCATTTAAGTTCTGATAGCCTATTAATTTCTTCGTATTCCTTTATATTGGGACATGATGAACCTGCAACACTAGTATTTGCTCCCGCATTGTCACTTATTGGTGAGTTTGGTGAGTCTGGGTCCATCAAGAAGAACGTTGGAAAGTGAAATTTTGCTGCGGTTGAGCAGATAACGGATTGTTGTGCCAAGCAACAGTTTCCAAGTTAAACAGCGAACAACAATAAAAACTTTCTTCTAGCGTGCAAACTATCAAATACTGTGTGGATAGCACAAAATGGCTCTTTGCCGAAGTTACAAACGGTAAACTTTGAAATTTTTTGTTACTCTTCAACATGTCGACAACAGACGATGAGACTCTGGTTACGCTGAATATAGGTGGCAGCCTCTTTACCACTGTTAAGAAGACTCTTACACAAAAGCTCTACGGCAACCAGCCAAGACACAAATTACAGAATCTAGCAGAGGGAAAGGGAACCGTACTTCGGGACTCAAACGGTAACATATTTGTCGATCGCAATGGAGAATTGTTCAGGTATATTTTGGACTACTTGCGCAACCAAGGCGACTTGAATCGTTGTGCTTTCCCAGTCGATCGTGAAGTACAATTACTCGCCGTTGTTTTAGAAGCTGAATACTACCACTTGACCAATATTGTAGACTTTTTCAGAGGTATGAAATCACGAATACACGCTAATCCATAAAGGCAGAAAACAAGAATTTGACAACTTTGGAATCATGGACAACATGGCACTTATGGACGAAGGCAAAGCGTTCTGCGGCGTAGGATCCGTCAAGTGTGTTCAACCATGTGTAGTCAATCCAGGAGTCTGGACCTCGACTGTCGCAGCTCAAATGAACTTGTTACACGTATCCGTCAGAATGTTGTATGGTGAACAAGAAATGTTAAACTCTGGCAACTCGTTAGTAGTCGGTTTCATCAGCAAGAAAAAAGTCGAAAACTTGAAACTAAACGGAATGTCTATCGCTCTAAAAGATTTGATCTTCCGAGTAGAGACCAATGTCTACACTGCCAAGAAAACACTAATGAACACAATGACATCAACACTGCCTTCATCAGTTAACAACTTAACAAGGAAGGAGAATGAACCAACTGAATTACGCGTGTACTATGATTTGGCCAAAAAATCAATTTACAGATACACTGCAGAAAAAGAGTGGAAACGCGTTCATTCCGAAGTTGAATTGCCATCAAGTGATGAATGGTACTTTGCTGTTCATTGCAACAATAACAAGGTTATGATACAAATGAACACCGGTTCAGAGGATGCTTTGCCAAATACAAATTAAATCATTCTTTTTTACATTCTGTTTTGTGACTTGCTTTCCAATGTAACGTTTGACAATTTTTGTCGCAATAGTATACCTTTTTGCATTGAGCACATCGACTCATTTCTTGGTGAACTTGGCCACATTGCGCACATGGTGGTAATTCCTTCATTTGTACTGGTTTTGTATCTAGTAAGTCGAGAATGGCTTTCACGTAACCAGATACAGTATGGTCTTGAATTCGAAATGCTTTCATTTCAGAATTTTCTGCTTCTGCCACTTGTCCTTGTTCGAACAAGTCTTGTACTTGTGATCGTAAATCGGATTTACTCATGTCGGTTACTTGATAGTTGGCCTTGAATAAACAATACGCAGCAGAATATAATGCCAAAAAGACATTTTGATCTCCAATAGGTTCTAATTGTGCTGACTTCAAGTGTGTATTGTACGCTGATTGAAAATCTTCCTCCACTTCTTGTAAATAGAATGCTTTTCTTGCTGTCGCTAGACGATTTTCTGGAAACAATTCCAAACTCTTTTGTAAATCTTTGTACTCTTCTCCTGGCTCTGATGAAATCTCTTCTTTCATGTAGTAACGAAGTGCCAATAAACATGCCAAATGTTGATCTGCAGATAGAACAAGTTCACTTGATAATAATTCGTATTGTTTGTCCAAAATAGTCACTGTAACCATTCCATTCTGTGTTTCTCCTAATTCTTCTGTTTTGACTAGTGATGGGAAGTATTTTGTTTCCACGTGTGAAATATCATCTTGTTGTTTCATGACTCGTATGATGCCTTCACACAATGCAATTGCACGATCCAAACAGACTACACTTTTGACTTTAAAGTTATCGATCGTCTCTCGCACTTGTTGGTTGCCTTCTTTACCCTCACCGAGTGAGTTTTTCAAAAACATTAGTTCTATCCTGTTTGCTTGACAAGCCATCTAGTTTGGTTAGTAACAATAACACCTGTACGTACCACCATTCTGTACATTTCTGATACTCCTAGTATATCGACAATATCCTCCTCTGTCTTTCCCCTATTTTTCGCAGATTGTATTATATTGTCGTGTGCTGAGTTCTGCAGTAGCGTTGAGAACAGGTCTAGATAATTTAAATCTGATAAAGGGTGTTCGTGCCGAGTCATATAGCAATATGCAACACATTGCAACGCGCGAGGGATATCTTGGTTTGGACCATCTTTTGCGAGTTGTACTGCAATGTTTCGTAGTGTTTTTATATGTGTATCGAGTTGTGTGAACGTTATTCTGACTTCGCCTTCCATGTTTTAGCTTAACCACAGTGAGAACTTGCAAAAGTATCACGTCGCACGCGCTTCCCACAAAAGTGTTTGGCCTGTCTTGTAATAAGTGGGAAGACGTTGACGCTTAGCTAAACAACGTCGTGAATGGTCACGTTGAAAGGGACATGACACGTGTAGGTTTCACAACACTTCTTGTCTTGGAAAAATAACTGAGTTGTTCAAATTGCCCACACTAATACCCAACTGACAAAATTTTAACGGCTCTCGTCTTTTTGGCAAACAAAAACAGTTCACTAGCACGATGAAGAAGTACGACGGCATGCGCGTGTCTATACAAGACGTCAACGTGTCTTCTGGAGAGTTAACGGACGTGTTAGCAACATGTTCTCGAATTCACGCTCTCGTAATGAAAACAGTAGACATTCGAAAAGAATATGTCATTTTAGCATTCTTTATGATTGGTCTGCTAATGGAATTGGTTGGTGGATGCTCTTTTTTAGTTTTTGTGGATTTTGACAATGATCATAGCGATCTTACCGATGATGTAAAATTGAGACTAGTAGTGTCCGGCATTTTACTAATCGTTACTGGTCTTGCAATCATTGGCGCGTCCATGATTGCACAAACGCGTAAAGTAAATGCCGCACTAAAAGCCGCACAGTGCCAAGTCGATGAGTTTTTGAATGAGAGAAAAGATTTGCGAGACCGTGGATTGTGCTTTGTGGTCTCACACGAATGCATCACTGTTTTAAGAAGAAAAAACAAGGAAGTTGTAGTTGAGCCAGCAATTGAAGTATTGGTAGATAGTGGAAGCTCATCGGCATTTTATTCTGCATCACCGAATGTACAACCATTCGAACTGGCAGACAGTAGTGAACTCGAAAAAGTGTGAACAAGAAGCATCAAAATGAGACTTCTATTGAGCTATTTTTAGCAAAGTGCATAGAACCGAAGATCTTGCATTTGAATGTCTACAATATCTCCTGCTGTAAGAGGAGTAGGACCATTTGAATGAGAAACGTCAATTTGCTCGAGTTTGGATTGTGGTCCCGCCTGCATACAAGCTTTCGTCAGCTTATTACTTCGCAGTACCAAGGTCTGCAATCCAGTGTTCTTAGTAAAGAGCAATTTTGCACCTACATCAGTGATGTTACATGAAGATACGTCTAGTTTTCTCAACGTCTTGTTTTCTAGGATAGGTTGCAAGTGGTCGTCAGCTATTCGAGTTTTGTTCAAATTCAATTCTTGCAAGGTAGTATTGTTACACAAGCCGTTGAGAACTGTTGTATCATTCTCAAAGTTGTTTAACGAAAGGTCCAAATAGGTAATCTGTTGAGATTCTAACAGTTTTGGAACTTGTTGTGATTCTAGACCAACATCAGCGATCGATAGAACACGGAGTGAGGGATGTGTACTCAGTAATTCGATAGATTCACCAAGTTGCTTATTACCACTAATCGATAGTTCTGTAAGGTGAATATTATAGGTCACTAAATGCTTGACAAAATCACCAGTAAGACGATTTGATTCCATGTGCAAACACGTAACGTTGCCCTTAATGGAATCTAATAGTTCTATACCAAACTGATCAGAAATCGAGCACTTGTTCACAACGAGTCTTCTCAAGGATGTTAAGGATTCAAATACAGCAACATCGTATGAAGGTGGTACAAACATTAGCTCCAAAGTGTTCAAGTTGATAAGGTTGCTCAAGTGAGTAAAACTAGTTTCGAGTTTTGCATATGATACACTCAGATATTCTAGTTTGTTTCTTGGTTTTCCACAGAGTATATCTGCCATATCTTGATCTCTTAGTGAGACACCATATAGAGTTATTCGCTTCAGTGCCTCTAGTTTTGCAACATGTTTCATTGATCCCTCATTTGCGTCACATGATCCTATATACAGTTCATTCAAGCTAGTACAACTTTCTAGGAAAGAGAACTTTTCAAGCTTTGAAGGTCCTAAATGTAGTGAACGAAGGCTCTTCAAGTTTTCAAACGCATTGGTGTCTGTTTCGGTAAATGTGGTTGTTGTGACATGTAATTTTGTCACGGATGCAGGTACATTGGAGGCTTCTATGCTAGTTGTCAATAAAGTTTGTAGATTTGTCAACAATGGCGTGACACTACCTGCTTTTTCGGCTTTGGTGAAACGAATGTCTAGATACTCGAGAGAGTTACACCCAGCGAGTGAAGATAGATCTTTGACGAATCTGTACCGTAAATCTAGTTTGCGAATGTGTTTGTTGTTTCGAATAACTTTAGATAGATCAAACTCGGTGAACGATATTAATGCATCTGCACTTAAATTGACATGAATCGCAGTGGCAAAAGGGGAGATGAATTGTTTGAGTTTGTTAATATCGTTTGCAGTAAGTAGCATCGTGGAGGCGTCGATATGTGGGAAAACGCGAAATATTGTTCTTGATTCATCTGAACCGTAGTATCCAAAGAGGTTGGCGAGGAAAGGGTCCTTATTCTTTTCTTTAGTCTTCTTCTTGAAGACATTCTTAAAAGTTCGCATTGCTGATTTTGATTCTATACTCTGTTTTTCGTATAGGATCGGAGAAGCAAGTATACTTAGCGGTAGTTCATAGTACGATATGATAAGTTCCATAACATCTTGTGGGAGCTGTTCGTGCATGCTTACAAGACTGTTTGGTTGCCTGATTTTTGACAGATACTAAAACGCAAACGTCGTTAACATGGGCAGTGAGAACAGCAAACAAATAAAACAAGCACAAGAACTCGTTGGCGAAAAATTAACTACAAAAAATATCAAAGAGTTCCACAAAAAGTGGCACGAACTGTACCCAAGCGGGTTAGCAAACAAAGACGACTTTCAAAAATTTGCATCGGTGTTTCTTCCTAGGGCTGCAAAAGATACAGATCTAAGTTATCTATTTAGGGCCATGGACGCAGATAAAAACGGTACTATAGACTTCCAGGAGTTCATAATGTACCAAGCATCGTCAAATCCAACAACTGTGGAAGAAATTGTTAGAATCGCTTTCGACATGTATGATAAAGATGGCGACGGTACTCTCTCCAAGCCAGAACTCATAGAAACCATGACAAACATCTATAAGAGTAGAGGTCTAAAGACTGATGAAGATTTGAAAGACAGTATTAGATTAAGAGTGCATGATTTGATGCGTTCTGTAGACGTGAATGATGATGGAAGTGTAACAAAAGAGGAATTAATAACTGCCTTACACAGAAACAAATCATTAATTAATGTCTTTAAGACTAACTAGAACATTTGTATTAAATTACGATGAAGAAAGATCTTCACTTTCAAAATCGACACATAACCACTGTAAGCGACTCTGATCATCTCTTACTATATAAGCATCGCAGTACTCGTTGCTTGTTGTTACCTCGCATACAAAACAATTAGTAGAGCAAATGATTGGCTCAGAACGCTTCATTAGTTGATTAATGAGCTGAGTATGCGACTTATTATCGCTTGGAAAATACGAGCTATCGCAGAGGATTATCCGTCCACTACCTAAACTCAGAATCTGCTTGCAGTGTTCTATATTTCCGCTGTTCCAATCATACTCTTCATGCCATGCATACAACTGTTTGGTTTCTCCTACTGGAGGTAGCAGTAGTACGTTGTACCTACCAACCAAACAGTTTGTATCCCACATCGCGAAAATGTTGTCTTGATTGCAAGCTGGATCGTTTATATTCATCCTGCCACCCTCAATTATGAAACTATGCTTTGCATATCTTGCGTGTAATCGAGCTTCGTTTTTTTGCATCAGGATTGGCATAATAATAGATGGAAATGATCTTTAATTACACTTGCCAATATTGGAAACCGGCAACGAAATTGATTTGATCTTGCATAAAAAACTTTGTAAGGATATCTTGTCCTCTGGCTACACCACATACCGGTAGCAGGTGCAAAGTACAACATCATGTCTAGCTGTAATAAATAATTTATTGAAGGTTACCCTCCACTTCCAAGTATTGTACGTTTGCGTACTCTTGTAACAACTGTACACCAGCATTTGTCAGGTTATTATATGACAAGTTCAAGTGCTGCAGCGCCGTGTTACTCGCAAAAGCCATCATAGAACGATCACATATACAGTTACGAGATAAATTCACCCAATGCAACGTTTGGTTGTTCTCTATTTCCATAATTCCATCCGAGTAGATTTGGTTATTTGTCATGTTCACTTTGGAGAGCTTGGAACATGTACTACTTGACATCAATGCAGCTGCACCTTCGTTGGAGATGTTGTTGTACCCTATATCAAGTTCTTCCAAATCTGTTCCATAAGTAGCAATTGTTTTGGCTCCCTCTGCATCGATCGAGTTGTAACTTACATCCAAGTAACGTAACTTGGCTTCTGTATGTATAAAGTATTGCTTCAACCCTTCATTGGTCAAGCACACATACCGAAGTGACAAGTGACGTAACGTCTTGCATGCAGCAATTAGATACATTCCCTCTTCGTTGATCATGTTGTTGGACAAGTCTAGTACTCGTAGATTCTTGGAGAAAGTAATATCCTTGAACGCCATGTCCGTAATGTTGTTATGTCCAAGTTGTACAACTCGCAATTTGGAATGCTTAAACAAGTCACGTACTCCAGAATCGTTGATATCGTTCTGAACTAGTGACACACCTTCCAACAATGCCAATCCAATTACGTGCTTTATCCCTTCATCGGTAATACGATTAGCCGAGAGGTCAATGTGTCTTACACGTAAACTTCTTTCTCGCAGCGTTCGTATATGAGCATCTTGTATCTGTAGTCCTGATAGATTCAAATGAGCCAACGGTGAACTAATGGTAGACACGAGGTCAATCATCATGTGAACATGTTGACGATAGACCAATCCTAATGCGAGATCAATCTTTGGTATCGAAACATCCTCTGTTTCTACATGTTCCATAACTTTCTTGCGGTCTTCATGTTGCATGAACAACGCCAGTATCTTTTGTGGAAAACTATTTACACTCAGGTTCAATGACGAAAATATCAGTAATGACGTCCTCGACCTATCGCGACTAAAATACCCATACAAACTCCGTATCAAAAATTTACATGTTGCTTTGCGATTGGTGTTTGGATGGAACGATTCGTTGGTCAATAGTGCTGCCGAGCAGTTATTCCGCATATGGTCTTCTGGTAAAAATGGTATTGCCCTTCTCTGGTTGGCAGCCAACATTTGAATTACGGTTTGGTCCATGTCTTCGTCTTCTGCTTCGTGTGCTGTCTGTGTCATAGCCGCTGTATTTTCATCCAAGCGTGCTTGTTGCAAAAATATATCTTTTAGCTCCTCTGGCGCATCCTGTCGCATTCGATGGCATCCGCAACTACATGGTGCGATTGCTTGCTTCGTTTTTGGTATTATCAACGTTTGTGGTTGTGATGGGGCAACGATAGATATACTACTCGATTTTTGACGTTGTTCTTTGTACTGTCGAATCGCTTGTAGTAAAACTTGATTCGTGTTCGTGAGGTCGAATACCGAGGGCGCATCTAGTGACTTTGAATCCAAAATAGTCGAAAATGTCGTTATTTGAGTATCTTTCTTAGCCATGTCAAACGGTGGGGTGTATGTTAAAAGAGCTGGTAGTTTCGTGTTGAGTAGTTTGTGTACAGTTTCCACAGCTTCCTCTTGTTGTTTGCTAGAAACGTGAAGTCGCGCTATCTTTTGTTTCTTCGTATTGAAACTCCCTAACATTTCTAGTTGTCGAATAATTTGTTGCGAATGATTACATGAAAAGTGTACGGAGCAATCTTTCAACGAAAAATCGTGAAACTCAAGTATGTACAAAATAATTTGCGGTGGTAGCGACCGGAACTTGAGTTCTGGTTTCTTTACTCGCTTAGTAGGTTGTGTGTAGTGCTCCAATAGCCTCTTCATAGTTGTTTGTTGTTCTTATTGTTCAACAACGCGTGTTTGCAACTTACACTGTTTTTGAGCAATTTTTAGCCTAACATAAGATTGTTCGGTGATTTCGGGAAAAGTGCCAATCAGCCGAATTAAAACTGAAAAAGTAGAGCCTTTGTGGAGCAGACCTGCCGTAAACCGCAAGAGGAGACGCTTCAGACAAACATCCCTCACGCTTTATCCACCAGCCGAAACGCAAGTTGGAACACGACTAAGCAATATTCCCAGAAATTGAATGAGGCTATTTCGAATGAAAACATAGGAACGCGCGTTCGGTTTATTCCAGTAGCCTAAACGTCTCTTTTGTATACGTCAACATACTCGGACATTCTTCTATCGTGGACATGTGGAAGATACATATGAAAGTGGCTGGCTATTTTCTTGAATTTTTTCTCGCGCAGATAGGGAGCCAATTTGTCTCCCATATCTTGATATAAAACTATATGCGATGGTATTGCAGTTTTATATGTATTCTTGACAAACTGTAGTGGGTTTTCGTGGAATACATCTGCTTCATCCATAGTATTATCACTAGTTGGTGAGCAGTCTAAGTGCCGCATTGGAATATGCTTGCCAACGTGTAGATGAGCATAACCAGGCGCATGATGACAAGGCATCAAAAAATCTACAGATGAAATATTTTCTGCATCGTCTCTTAGTGTTCCCATGGCAGCAATTGTACCTCTCTGATGTAGCAGACCAAAGTATGCTGCGAATAAAACATGCGGTAGTATGACAATAAACCACATGACATTGTACCACCTAGCGTGAGCTAATTTCATTTGTTGAATTGCCTTCCCAGCATAAATAAATGATAGTGGTAAAATTGGGTACAAAAACCTAAATTCTTTGTGGGCCAAAAGAGAGTACACCCCACATACCCATAGCACTAGATACAATGGTTTGAGAGAGCCTGGGTTTGGCCACGTTGTATTCTTAAGACGATAGAATAACAACCAAATGATCAATAGACCATGCGTCAGTACCATAGCAGGAAGCCCTTGAGAAAAGTACCAATGCCATGGTTGTGTTCCATACACTTTCAGCGTTAGCGATTAGTTCAACAAAACGTACTATGTGATCTATTCTCTAATACGTTAAACTTTAAAAAGCTCAACACAACGAATGCAAAACGTCCATACATGTAACTATCTAGTGCAATGGACGCACCTATCCAAAATACACTAATGTTATACAAGTTTGATCACTTACAGTAGTGGCACGAACCTGGTGGCGATAAACTGTATTGTTGCAGAGGTTCCCTTTGTCCTTTGTATGAACAACAGATGATTGATGAATAGAGGAGCACACATGAGCGCGTTGGTGGGTCTCATAACACATGAAAGACCAGCAAAGAAGATCCAATACCATGTATTAGCTGTTGGTACCTTTTTGAATGTAAATGGAAACAGTGGGAAATGATACAGCATGATCACAAAGAATGGTGTTTCCATTGAATTGGAAAAGGTCCTAACGCCACAATAAAAGTGGAACCAATTTGTTACACTGCATATCAGAGCATATTTAGCGACGTCATCTCTGAACCACTTTTGTGCAACTTTGTACACGTAATAGTCTCCAATCGCTGCGAATACTGACTGTAACAATCGTGGTAAGATAACGTAGAGCGATGGATATGTAATTCCTAGTAGTTGCATTAATTTATACAACGCTGCGAACACTAGCGGGTGTAAGTATCCTCGTAATGTTGTGTCAGGGCTCCATTCCCACGGTAATTTGGATGGTGTACCGAAAACGATCTTGTGTGCGACTTCCAAACTTTGATAGTATTCATCTGCACTAAAATATGTATCTACGACTAACGCATTGACAGCACGATACAGAAGAAGCCACACAAACATGTTGGTCAACTAGTGATCATTATTACAAATAAAGTCAAACAAATGTCATCGCGACAGCGCAAAGTAGATACTCTGCGTGCTTTCTACGAGCGCAATGATGAAGAGGTACTCGAAGAGAAACCTTTACGACCAGAGCCAGCGCAAATTGATATATTCTATAAGCCTAGATTACGACCAGCACAGCATCAAGTACAGTGTGCATTTGACGACATTGACGTTTTAACTGATGAATCCGAAAGTAGTCACGCACTACATTTAATGTCGTTAATACAGGCTACGATGTTTACCGAAGCGCATCCAACAATACAATGCGAAATTGCAAGTTGTCCAAAAGAAGCTGCGTGCAAGTGCAGTTTATGCGGATGCTATCTTTGTACTTCATGTGAAGATAGACATCAAAAGATCTTGCATCGACAAAGTTATCGTGAACGGGTAAATTGGCTAGAGCTAGCTCGGCTACAAGCATCCAGTTACAAACGACTGACACTGTACTCTAAAAATCAACTTTTTGGAATCTGGCTAGCACCATTTGACAGTAGAACAGTTGAAGATGTTGCTCAATTCGTGAATGAACGACTAATTAGAACTGTCGTTCATATGGTGTTCCATGGAGTAAATAGGATCAAAGAAAATGAATGGGATTCATTTCTTTATAGATTCAAAACAGAAGATGACTCGCTGAAGCTCACGTTTACGACTAAAGCTTCATACTGAACCATAATACTACTAAGTTTCGTCGCAAACTTAGCTCCTTTAGTGAAACAGTGATTTGTAGTACTCTTATTCCATGTAAAGAGTTTCAGCTGAACAGGTCTCGTCTATCTGCGCACTACCATAAATCGTAAAGTTATTTGTTTGCGATAATACTCTCCAAAAATACTGACTGTTCATCTCCGGTGTCAATAATAAAGGTGCAGGCTTGCTTGCGTTAGTGAAAACGAAGAGATGACCAGCTTAAATATGGCTGGGTGCTCGTTGGCATGCACTCAGCATGTGCAAAGACGTCGAAAGTTAGATACCCAAATTTAGGTATCAAACATGAAACCAGTGCGAAACCTATCAGAAAACTTTGACAGAGAACTGTATTGAGAAACCTATTTCAAACAACAACAAATGCTTCCACATACCCTACCGTGTGGCCATACAGCTATGCTCATACAGAGTGAAAAATGTATTATATGCGAGAGAAACGAGAAACAATTAAAATCACAAACGCCCTTAGAGTGGGTAGACACAGTCGTAGCACAAAACTTTTTTACCATGATCATTCTATTTCGTGGTACTGCCTGCATTGGCGGAGAAACCTACCTGAGAAACATTACCCAAGCAAACATAGCCCAAGAGATTCGCAAACTAGGCGGCGAGCTCTATGCTGTATGTGCACAGAAACCATCAGTTGTCAAACAACAAGCTAAGGAAACAAACTTCGGACTATTTGTAGACTCTAAAAATCTAATTTCCAAAAAGTACGAGTTGGGCGTTATACAACAAGAGACGCTCAAAGATAAAATATTGGACAAACTTAAGCTTAAAAGAGAGGAGAGTAACGAGCAACCAGGGTTCTTGCTGCTTTCGAATGAAGGCTCTATTGTGTTCCAATGGAGACAAGCTAAGATCACAGCAGTGTTTGATACGGTGCGCGTTAATGCGACAGACATGAGAAAAATAGCGCAGTTCTACTATTCACATCCTGACAAGATTCAAGCGGTGAGCAATTTTGCTAAGAAGAACATTTCAGAAACCTATCGAATTATCATGAGCGACGAAGAAGCTCGCATGTTGTTCCGCCAACATCTAATCGTGGAACATTCCGAAGAGAGTTTGGATTTCATTGAACAAGTGGATTTACTCCAAGCAGAAGAGGAGAAGAAGAAAGAGCTCCACCAAACTATGTCTGCTATATTTGAACTATATATCCAACAGGCGTCACTGAGGGAATTGAATATTCCATCGCCAATGAGAAAAACAGCAATGGATTCTTGGCGAGATTTAAGAAGTGCTGAGAAAGCAGAAACCACAATTTTTAGGCCAATATACGAGCATGTCTCACAAACACTACAGTCTGATAGCTTCAAGAGATTCATACAGACTGAAGAGTTCACTAACGTAGCCATAAAGATAATGCCAACCAAATTTGCAAGCAAGATTGAAGAAATATCGATCTTCGAGAACTATAGCAACCCTAGAGTACGAAGCAACGCTAGAGCAGTTGTATTTTATGATGATTAAAGATTGTAATTTTCAACTTCCTTCTATTTACTATTATACATTTTCTGGAATTAAACTCTCTGTTTGTAGAGGAGACACTGATAGGTCTGACTTTGGCGATGCTGTCTCTTGTCTTGGTGTACTTTCTGATGGAACTGGTGATGGTGGAACAACTAATGGTGGAATAGCAGGCTTGTTAGAAACCATCTTTGTGAAGCTTGACCTTCGTCTGAACTTTCTATACATATCTGTTACTTGGAAACGAGCAAATGTGTCGGTCAAATTGGCTCGTACTTCGGTAATTAGATCGTCAAAGATTGTATCCAAATCTTGACTCTCAATGTTCTCCACTGCGTTCTTTATCTTGACCCTAGTATAGTTTGGCATGTTCACCTCCATGAGTGCGTTGGATTGCACATACTTATAGTAAACAACTCGACACATGTATTCTTTTTTGTCGCGCTCAGTAAGTTCTTGGTAGATCAGTAAGTCAAAATAGGCTTTGAAATTCTCAATACTTAGTTCACTAGTGCAATACATCTCAAAGATTTCTTTTCCCTTTGTGTGACTCAGCACAGCAAGCATGAGATCACTGCGAGAAACAGACTTTTCGTCAAAGGATTGAGTGATGAATTGTTTGGTGATGAAACGCTTGATAATCACAATGTGACAGCTCAACCCTGATGCTAGAATCATACAGAGTCTAAAGAAAAAGTTGAAGATAGTACCAACTACGTAGGTAGCGTATGAGTATGGAGCTAAATTGACGCTTGAAAAAATGATGACGAACACTAGCACTAGAGCAATGAAGATGAAATCAACTCGGTAGTTAAGAGGATCGCGTTGGTAATAGCCCTTGAAGAGACCGAATTTCTTAATGTCAACGATGACATCGGCCAAAAAGGCTAATCCCATAGCAGTGAAGAATACAGCACCATGAGCGATTCCATTTGCGTAACCTAGCCAGCTAATGTACGATGGGAATGTATCTGGAAACGCTCCGAAATAGTAAAAGAATAGTGTTCCGATACCGCATTGCTCAATGAGAAGCAGCACGAATAGTATCAAGAACGTAATATTCGATGATATGATTTTGGCAATGCGAACTCGCATGACTGTTGCTTGCAGAGTGAAGAGTTGGTTGTCTCCCTCGGTAACAGTTGAAATCTTGTTTTCATTTAGCCATTGACGAACTAGGTATTGTACGCATAGGAAGCAAAGTACAAAGAATACCATAACTAGAAGTTAGAGAAAGCTTTTAGTGACGTACCTAGCAGTATAAGATCGATAGCGCCTCGTAGAGGAGCCCATCGTGTATCGAACCAAATTTCGTTGCACACAACTCGCTCAGTCTCTAGGATAAAGAGCGTTAAGGTAGCAACTGCTGCGAAAGTTCTTCTACCCTTGATAGGTTCGAAATTTCGAAATACAATAATCAAAATGAACGAAGTGAGCGACAGTGAAGCGAGCACAGCACCTAGGGAGACGTAGAAGTTGATTAAACCTGCACGAACAGGATCAACAGCTGTGACGTTGTGTGTACTGTTCATTCGTTTTGAAAAATGTGGTTAGGGCGAGTTGTCATGTTGACAGCTTGCCTCCATTTAGATGACTAATATTTCAAGGCGACTTCAACCTAAGATATCACACTTATCTACATACACCGCACGCGGCCTGCATCAGGTCATGCTAGACCTCAGAAACTCTGGAAAATAGCAGCAATGTTCCCGCTGGCTTCCAAGAATCAAGCTATTAAGTGCATTTTGTTCAAAGAAAGAACGCATGCTTCGGTGAAGATCGTGCAAAGGGCAAAAAACTCTTCCGAGAAATTTGTTACATACTTTCATTGAATTTAAACTTAAACATAATCTACTCCACTATTGAAAGAATAGCATCAACATTTTGCAAAGTAAATCGAATAAACTCCATCGTTTTTTCATCCTTGTCAATGTATCTATGCTTCACCTCTGCTATCCAATCATGTATGTTGGTTGCTTGTTGTTCACTGGCCAACATGTTCAACCTCACGGTTAATTCTTTTAATTCATTTTGGGCAACAGATCTCTTCATCAATGGTTTATATTTCTGTGGATGTACTAGCAAAAGCGATAAAATCGCGCACGTGACGTAGAGTTGAATTTCTGTATATTGTGGTTGATGATACCTTCGTATTGCAGCAACAAGTACTTCAAACAAATTTTCTGTACCCAAAAAGTGACTCTTGTGTACAAGCGTCAAGTTTCGCAGTACTATTGTTACCAATCGTAACGTTTCCACTTTTTCCCATTTTTGCTCCATGAATGTGAGTAGCATTTTTATCAATTCTTTTTCTTTTGCAATTGCTATTTGTCCATCATGACTCATACTCAAAGCAATAAAGAATTTCAATATAAAGTCCATTCTATGGTGCTGTTTCAACTTGTAATACTTGCTCAACAACTCGTAGCATTCTCGTACGATATTTAGTCGCAGTAACGTAGTTCTACTTTCCAAACAATCAATGACAAGACTTGATAATACTCGAAACAGTAGAAAGCAAACTCGAACATTCGTTTTTGGGTTCATCGTGGTGATTACCATATCTTGGATCATTGATCTTTGTACTGGTACATGTATCACTTGTTTGCCTGGTACAAGTGCAGGAACAGTCTGTTCAGAATTAATCGTGTATGTTCCGGCACTACACATGGACTTTTTCGTGAATTCACACTTGGCGATGAGGTTGAGAATTACTCCTAGAACATCAACTCTCATTTCTACATCATGTAGCGATAGATACCACAATTGTCGCAAAAGGGATTCGTCAATTCGGAATTTCTGTACGGCATCGAGTTTTGCTTTTTGGTTGTTCATTAACAAACTCTTTAGTACTCGAATGTTACTCTTGAGATAGTGTACGTGATGCTTCATGAATTCTGTCTTTGTTTTTCGTTCCAACGAGTCTATGGCTAGTAAAGCGTACACGTCTTTGACACGTATAATAACAGTATTCAAGAATTGATCTTCTAGCGCTGCCTTTTGTGCTTTGTCGCTTAGTGTGAACAAGCTTGCCAAAAGTTTGCCGATTACTATTGTATAATGATACACGACAGAGTTCTCATCGCTTGTATAAAATGTGTTATTCGCATACGCTTCTATGTACAACACAATAACTAGTTTGCATAGCTTTGCACCATACTTGTCGTCTAGCAACGCCCTCCATTTTGACCGAGAGTAGATGAACGCTGTGATCAGTAATTGACATACTGATATTCTCAAACTTGTTGGTACGTTTTGATTCAAGTTTAGTAGCGATGCATTTAGTAAATCTTTCATGTTGCGATCTGTTTTCATAATGGAAAGTATGTTCTTGTCGGTATTTGTTTGGTGATGCGAAAAGTAATAATAGATCAAGTTGTTAAGTAGCAACACTGCACTCTCTTTTGCCGCATGTGTGAGCGTGTTATCCTTGTTCTGGTCGCACGTAAATAGCATAATTTTCAACAGAGTTTGTATGATGCTAGACTCTTCAATGAAATAGTAAACCAGCGTGGTGTCACTCTCTAGTATGGAGAACACAATATTTACCAGGTTTCTTGCACTCTCATACAGTTGCAGATTTTCTCCTAGACGCGCTGAGACAGTTGTCAAACGATCAATATGGTTGGAGACCATTTGTATAATTGCAGGCAAAACCTTTTCCTCAAACAGTATGCGATAGTTTGTAGAAACAGCAATAATGTCATACACTAGACATGTGAAGGATTCCAAGAATCCAATAGTTAGGTTCTCTGTTCTTAGTAGTGATAGTATGTTTCCTATTTCTATTTGCTCCAGTATAGATAGATACAATTCTTTCGATTCTACATGCATAGCTTGTGCGATCAACTCTAAGTTTGTAGGTTTGAACAGGCATGAGAACGTACATAGTACAGAGAGCGCCTTCTGCCGAACTAATGGTGTCTCATCAGCTCGATTCATAACTACTTGACTAATAATCTCAAATATTTTTGGATTTTTGTCTAATAAGACGTTCAGATCATCGATGGTAACTAAACTCTTGTCCACCAGGTGAAACGCAGAAGCACGTATTGTTTCATTTGAAGGAAAATCTTTCAACAATGATACAAATGTTATCTTTTGCAATTGTTCTATCCACGACTGCTCACGTGTATACATTACTGATGCTATTTCACATAATAGTAACGCACAGAGTTCATAAAATCTGATTCCTCTAAAGGTATCATCAGGTTTCTCTTGGGAGAGCACGTTGTCTAGTACTTGTATAGTACCTTGTAACGAATCCAAAGAATCAACTTCGTCGCTCATAGTCATGTTCACAGTACACAGTGCGCGAGCAGCAAGTACACGCAAATACTGATAGTCATGTAACTCCAAATACTTGGTTAGTAACTGTACTATCTTGATATCAGGATCGCGTAGTATCTGTACTTGATCTTCTGCGACCATACGGATAAGTAATTGATTCAAAAAGATCAATATGGATTGTCTGAGTGTTAAACGATCCAAGTTAACAGAAGTAGGTCGTAGTATGTTCAACAAGTTTGACAAGTATGATGATAAAGTTCTTAATTGTATAACTGATACAGTTCCTCGTTTCAAAACGTGACCCAAGAACTGTAGAATCTTGCATAGTACGATATCATCTTCTGCTGTTGTAGGTGGAATGATTATAAATCTACATTTGGTGAGAATGAATTGAATAATCATACCTTTGAAAAATAGTTACGCTAGACCCTTGATCGAATGTATCAGTAATAGGACTATTGTACGATGCGATGTTTTGAAGTTTGTTTAAACTTTTAAGAAACTCGCTATGGTTTTGCGCCTTCTCAAGTTCTGTCATAAGTGTTTCCAACACAACAGCGTGATGCACATTCCTAATCTGCTCAATCACATACGCGTTTTGATCCACCAACTCATCTAATTTTACATCTAAACTCTGTTAGTATCATGTTACTAAACATACTCTTTCCACTCGTTAGCGCATCGACGTTACACTTTTTAGCAGATATCATCTCTCGAATAAATTTGTATACCTTTCTTGATGGATGTTTTGTGTTATCTATCATGATTTGGTATGTGAACAAATCATCTTGAGGAAGAACATAGTGTCGTAGTACAAACTGAGGAACACTAAGGTTGTACATTTCTGTCATAGGATGAATGTTTGATAGTTTCTCATCGATTTGTATCCATTCACACTTTGCTATTGCTGATGTGTAATACGAGTAGTTGAACAACAAGTACGATAGTACATCATAAGCATGTTCACGTACAACTCGATCGCTATTATAGACATCTAAAACGATTAGAAAAAAGCCTAAAACGTACGTTGCAGTATAGAATACAGTATACGCGTATCTCCTACTATTTGTTCTCTTCTGTTTGGGTACAATTTTAAAATCATTCCTGTGATTTGTAGTATCTTGGCAGTGAATATATTCGATCCAGTGTAGTCATTCACAGTATCTATCACGAATTCATAAAAACTGTTCCTACTAAATAGTGGCCAGAACCGTTTATCCTTCATCAATTCTATCACTTGTGTAGCAGCCGAAATTGCAATCTTGAGGTCTTGTTTGTTTTGCAACAAGTTTAGTAAATTCTCCGCGTCGCCTCCTTGAAACTCTTCCAAGTTTCTCTCAATTTTGACACTCACGAGAACTTGTTTGTTTTGATTTAAATCACGAATAACAAATTCAAATGGATCAAAAATATCTTTTCGCATGGCTGCGAATGCGTCAACATCGGTAATTGCGCCGCTTTGTATAATTTGTTGTTGAATTGCTTTTGAAGCCGTTTCACGAATCCATTTGAGTCGATGAAATAATAGTCTGGCATTGTAGAGTATTCTATCGCGATCGCTCATTTCTTTGTCGAGCAGTTCTAATACAGGCAATGCGTCGGTAGTCATCTTGGCGCATTGTAAGATTGGAATGTATTTGGCCAATCTAGTATCACCGTTTGTAATAAGCAACAGCAAGTACTTGACTGCGTCGTTAGAACCTTGCGCACACTCTAGCGATATCGCATATCGCAAGTCGTCACGATCGATTAGAATGGCGTGGTCGATCAAGTACTTGTATGTCTCTTTTCTTATTTCACACAGAGGATATGTTAGCACCTTTAGCAATATATCCTCTGTGAACGCCTTATCGTCTATTTGGAACAAAGCCTCTAGGAGCATTAACAAGTGTTGTGGTACGTAGTGTAGTCCTGTCAGTGATCTTCGTATTCGATCCATTTGGTACAATGTATCCTTGTTTCCATCGCCTAGTTGCTCTAACACATCTATAGACTCCATTGCGTATTTTGCTTGGTCGTAATCTTGTACTGTAGAAGGATCAACCCGTAATAGCACGTCTAGTATCCTTGTAAATAGTTTCGAATTTGCAATGTAAAGGACAGGGTTCGATACTAGAGTAGATAGCATCGATATCAACTCATGAGGGATAAACTTTTGTAACAAGTTAGTATCGGTGATCGTTTCTATAAACTCTATGCAAAACGATAGTAGCATGACGAGTATAGCATCATTAACGAGCTCCTTCTTGTGATGTTTGAGTACTTGATATAAAAGATCAAAGTACGATCGTCCACCTCCTACGATTGTAACTTCATCGGCAGTAACTTGTCGATTCTTGAAGAATGGAAGAGTTTTCCGAAACATTGCCAATATTGGTGGAATTTTTTCTTTCGTTTGTAGCATAGAGGTACAATTGCTGTAAATGGTTCGAATCATGAACGTGACTTTCTGTGTGTCTACGAGTAGAGTCATCGTTTGTGGTTGATTCGGAAACAATGCATTCGTTTCTGGTGTCCATGTTTGTTCATTCTTAGAAATATCCGCATGTAGTCGCTCTAATAAAATGGTAACGCTTTCTATGGCCAGCGTGGACACGCTTAGTTCATCATAGTATTGTCCTTGACAATCATCAAGTGTTGCTTCATCACTAACAGTAGTCAAAGTGATTACGCTCTTCATAATGTCAATATGCGTGTTAACAAACACGTCTGATGGAAAATCAAACAAATCGATGTCATGAAAATGCTTGATTGTTCGTGATACGATCATATAGTTTTTGTGTCGTAGCTTGACGTTCATTTCGAAAAGATACTTTTCATCACTTTCCGATAGTTTTCTACTTTGCACTACGTGAACGATTGTAGGACTCCTCTCTTGTATGTCTTCTTTTGTCTCCTCTGTAACTATTGGTTTCGCATTATACTCCAATATCATCTTGCTACTCACATCTTCCAAGTTGTTCACAATGGTATCTATTGTTTTGTGTGATATTTCTTTGATGTCTCTTCTCAAACATTGTAGAAAGTTTATCCCGCCAACCGATACGAGTATTCTAGCGCTTGCTTCAATCTATTATGATAAATAACCGAGTTGTTCCACTCACTTGTGAGAATTTTTCTAACATGGCTAGTACATCCATGAAACGTGGGCATTCTGATTTACTGAACCATTCTAAAAGTTGTACAAGTAAATCTTCGTCGTGCGAAAGATCTACTAGTTTCACAAATCCATTTTCTATCTTCGAAAGTAGATTATCTAGAGCTCGCACGCGTATAGTAACTATTGTATCACCAAGTTTGTTGATTAGCTGCTTCAATCGTTGTTGGTCTTCATGTTGCATTTTGTAAGAACTTGTTATCTCGCTCCATACTAGAGACGACAGATTATGTTACAGTCGCAGTAATATCGTGCCAATCTATTCATCAGTTTGTTATGTCAAAGTCAAGCAGCTTCAAAGTTGTTTTACAATTTTTAACACACAAACATGAAACGAAGACAACAAGACTCATCTTCAGACTCTTCCTCTTCAGAGGATGAAAAGCCCACTGTACCAGCAAAGCGTGCGAAAAACAATGCAGAGGAAACAGTAGAAAAAACAACAGATGATTTGATTTTACACCCTATGTTTGACTACTTGGAAAAATGGAAGAACGACCGTGCTAACTGGAAATTTAACACGAACAAACAAGTATGCATTCCAACAAATATTAATTTTTTAAGACGCAACTCCTCAAAAATTGCTTTAATGACATCTTTTTCCCACAAAAATACTTTAAACTATTTCTAGAATACATTATACCTATGAAATCAAACGCAAGAAAAATGCTATTCCAAGCTGCGAAAGACTTGATTAGACGTGAACGATTAAAGGCTCAAGATGAAGCCATTGAATACGAAAAGAAGATTGGTGGAGATTTGAACGTGTTCATCAAAAAAGAATTAGAAGATAACAGACGATATGGAAGAGCTAAAATTGTATACAAAGTTTTGTTAGCTAGTGAAACAGGAGAGACACTAGGAAACGAAAGTTGTGTAAGTGATGATGAATAGAGGATTAGACTGTTCGCAATAAATCTCTTTAACATTAACCAGACCTTGGTACCACCAAGGTTTGCGCAAACATTTATCTAATTCAAGAACTTTCTGTACAAACTGTGATTGACTAGCCGTTAAGTTTGTTATGAATGAAGGCGGGCCGACTCATGTTAGCGTGGTTCACGTTTCTCGAGTGCGACGAGTGACAAACACAGTTGAGGAAACAAGACCAAGTAACCAAGTATCACCTCCCAAACGTACTCATCAAATACCTCAGCCAATAGTCAATAATGAACCACTCAATAAGAGTCCCCACTTAAAATTTCATCGTTCTACATCACCACCGTCGCCACCAGTTCAAATGTCACGCAGTTCATCACCAGTACGAGAGGATATTTTAACAAAATACAAAGATGAAGTTCGCGCGGTCAAACAACATACAAAAGATCTAATTGTGAATGTACAGGAGAAAATAACACAAATGGATAATCAAATTAAGAATTCTGGAACTGAAATCAGAAATTTGTACAATACTATACAAACACTGCAACGAGAAAAGCAAGAAGCAGTAGATAAACTTAAACATTTTGAGGGGAGAGCGATGATATCGCAGAAAAAAGTTGAAGAAGCAAAAAGAGAAGTAGAACAACTTCACAAAGCGAACACAGACTATCGATCAAAATCTAGTGCGAGATTAGAAGCATATGAGCGCGATTTACGATTATCACGAGATGCGGAGACGTTACTACGGCAGGAGAATGCATCTTTAATTTCATCGTTTGAAGAATTGAAAAAAGAGAGTATTGCAGCAATCGCAGAAATGAAGAAAGGGATACATTCGGAACTCAAAGCAGACAAAGAAAAGATAAAACTACTCGAGGATCGAAATGCGATATTCATCAATGAAAATGAAGAATTGAAACGCACACTTGCCAATATGAGTCAAGAATTAGCAAATGAAAGGAAAAAGTTTGAAGTGGAACAATTGGAGTCACTACGAGTAAAACAAGCGTTAGAAACACTCGAGTTGGAGAAGAAAGAAACACGTGAGAAACTAAATGCAATTTCCAAACAAATTTATCAAATCGACTCACTAGAGGAACACAATGATAAACTCAAACTAGAGGTCAAGAAGATAACAGAAGATTTGGGTGCAGAGAAACTAAAACATCAACAACTTCAAGCAGAGCACCAACGGTACCTCGAACAAGAACAGAAGCATCATAAACAGATCGACGCTGAGCACCACAAGCAAGTGGAAGAGTATAAATCTTCAACAAGCAAGATGGAAATAGAGATACAACAACTACAGGTGGCACTTTCAGAAAAGAGAACAGCAGCAGAAAATTTTGAACAAGAAGCGAATAGTATGCGAACAAAATACACCAAAGGACAACATCAGTTGGAAATTCTGAATGATATGCTACAGAAACTCACAGAAGAGACAGCAGCGAGACATGACAAAGAGATGCAAGCAGTACGAGATGAACTAAAACGAGAATCCGATGAAGTACGGAAACTCAAAGACGAACTCTACAGAAACATGGAAGAACTACTTCGTGTAAGAGAAGAACGCGATAGAATCGAGAAAGAAACAATACAACTACATGCAACTATAAAAGATTTGGAACGTGTCAAAGAGGAAGAAAAGAAACGGATGCAAATAGATATCGATCAAGCTAAAGCAGATACCAAAGCTGTTATGGAAGCAGCCAAGAAAGAAGTAGAGTTGCTAAAAGAAGAAAAAGAGAAACAAGTAGAGTCGATCAAAGAAGAGAAGGAACGATTTGTACAAGAATGGTTAGTCAAGTACGATGACTGTGTGAAACAGAGTAAAGAAGAGGTACAAAAGATACGAGAAGAATGCGATCGGATCAGGCAAGAGAACGATGCTATTAGCATTGAACTAGCAGCTGCAAGCAAGTTAAAAGAAGAATTGGAATTAGTTTGGGACGAGAATGAAACGCTTTCTAGAATAGAAGAGCAAAACACTTCGATGAAAGAGCAACATGTTCTACAAGTATCGTTACTCAAAGAAGAGTTGGATCGTACACGGAAAGAAGTTGAACGATTGGAACTACTTGCAAAAAGTAGTAAAGAAGTGTACGAAGGCGAGATGGATCGAATGCGAGAAGAACTCACCAACGTGAAAGAAATGAAACAAGTATGGGTAAACGATCAACGTGATATCGAAATATCTACTCTTCGAGAAGAATTGGAAAAGACACGAGAAGAGAAGGAACAATTATCGAAAGAGGTGGTTAGGCATACACAAGTGAACGAACGGCTGATCGTTATACAAGAACAACAAATGCAATTCTCAGTATGTTTATTGTACAAATGTTTACACTTTGTAGAGTCAAAAGTACAAAGAAACAAAATCACTAGAAAGAACAATAAATGAGCAAAGAGCTGCAAATGATGAGTTAGCCGCAAAGAATAGGTCATTATCAGCTCAGATAGCTCAACATGTAATGACAAACAACGCTAACGTAGCACGTATCAATGAACTTACAGGTACTCTTCAAGAAGTAGTAATCACTCTAGATAATGTTAAACGTGACATAGAGACCAAACAAAAACCACTTGAAGAACAAGTCATCACGTTGACTAAAAAACTATTTGAAAGTGAACGTATGTGTAACAACTTACGATCAAATATCAACCACATGAACATCAACTATCAAACCAAGTTTGAAGAATTGTGCTCAGAGTTGGAAAAGAGTGTATCAGATAGAGAAACGCTAGCTGCACAACTAGGATCAATTTTATGAGGTATTTATAAAGCTAAAAAACTTAGCATAGGCATATCAAATCGTTGAATTTGTTGATCATTTGTACGTACTTGATAGAAAACATGTTAAAGGCTATGAGTTGTTCAATTTGACCGATTAACGTTGCCTTGGTTACATCTTTTGGAAACATTTTTCGTACTTGTTCCAACTTGGATGTAATCTTGTTGCATTCTTGTTGGAAAACGTGCTTTGTTAGATCATCTTTACATAGTTTCAGCATTACCATCAGTACACGATCAATGTGTTCGTTTTCTAGTATATTTTCTGTCAGTGTGCACGGTAGTAGTATCGACTGTGCTCGAAGAGCGATACTTCCCGTTGTATCTAGTCTTCTTAGTAAATCTAGTAGTGGTTGTGTAACCATGACATCAACTCTATGGTCATGAGCTTGTCTAGCTAGTATGGACAACGCTTCTCGCTCCAAGTTATCCCTTGTTGGATCAACAAGTCCTCTATTCACTAGTTTTGACATTGCGTTTGCCATTAGAACATAATTATTCCAATTGGTATAGTTTTTTATCCGTACGTGTTGTAGCTTTGGATAGTAGTGCATGTAGTAACTGTTCCTAGCTTCGTCAATGTATTTGGAGTTCCTAGATAGTATTAACAATAGTGATAAATCTTGTGGTTTCAATTGGGAGCGAATCTTTTCTATTATATCGGTGTCGTTAAACATAGATAGTATGTATGCTATTTTGTCACTTTTCCGTTCTATCATGTCAATAGTTAGAGCATTGCTGATAATATCTGAAAATTGTTCAGGAAAAGAGTATTCGTGTTTCGCGAGTATAGACGCAAATTCTATCAAATAATTTTGCAGCGTTGGATCGAGTGTGACTTGCTTGTACAACTTGTTTGATACTTGATGTAAAAAATGTTCCACTTCGTGATGATCTAGTTGTGACCGTTCAGCGCATAGCATTACGTAGCGAAAAATGCTAACTAGATGTGTTTCGGTAAATGTTTTAGAAGATCGCATGCAGTGAGTGCACGAGCTCGAAATCAGTTTTTCTTCTACATTGATGTAACTCCAATCGATACCAGTGATGAATAAATCTAATAAAAGCTCTATGATGCGTGTGTTGTTGAAATATACTCCAAATGTTTGAAACAAGTTTTGTGGTATTGAGCCTGAGACTGTAGTCTTAGCATCAATGTCATTTAACAATTCGATAAGTTCGATAAAATCAACGACAACATTCTCGCTAGCACAGAACAGAGCATACTTGCGTGATAGTTCTGCAAGGTGGCCTTCTTTCAGAAAATCTTCCAATGGTGAACAATCTTTGTCACTCAGCGGACGATAATAGCTGCACAATGTTTTCAGAACGTTATTGTACTTGTATGACGTGTCGCATTGGTACAATTGACTTACTGTGGTGCAAAAGCTTGTCATGATTTGTGATGGCTATTACAACTAAGAGCAGTTTGATCAGGTCAGTTTGCTGAGTCATATTTGCTAGTCCCTTACATGTTGATCTTGGTGTTATGCTGGTGAATTGTTTTGAAATGGTGGTTGGATTTTGAGCAGTTCTGCATTTGGTGAAGAGGCAATCGCGTTTAACGAGTCAAAATTTACAACTTATCTTCTTTCAAACAATCCTAACAGCACAAAGCCACAACTCACTATGGGATTCAAAAACAAGGTGCAAGACGCGCTCATGCCAAAACGTAAATGGCAGAAAGAAAAGTGTGGCAAATTACCGTGCACGAAACTATGCTGCGCTATCTTTTGGCCGATATTCATTTTCGTATGTGCCGTAGTGGCATTGGCAATATTCTTGCTAGTGTTTTTCTTGTACCCTCGTATGCCAAAAGTGGATATTGCATTTGACAGGATGTCTTTGGATTTGAAACCTCAAGTACTCACATTGAATGTTATAGTCGACCTATCTATCACTGTTGGAAATCCGAACTACTTTTCAATAGGCTTGGAGAACTTGGCCTTGGAGATGTATTATTGGAAAAATAATACAATCAAACCTGGCACTCTTGAAGGATCGGTTAATATGGGAAATGTACTGTACACACCAACTGTAATATTCCCAGCACAACAAAATGCAACTGGAAAAGCGCTACAAGTAACAATTTACGGACGAGGAATGAGTGCATCTGATTGGGGACGTCTCACACAGGACTGCAGCTCTTCAGGAGCGAAAGCATTAGGACTACAGTTCGTGGGAAACACAACTGCGTTGATAAACAACCTCAAAGTACCTTTCATGATTCCATTGGACATTCCAGTACATGCTCCCTGCTGTCAAGGTGCAGGATGCTAATGGAGGACACTAGTGTAATGATGGACTCAAGCATAGAGCACTGTGTCGGTGCTGATGAACATAAACTCATTATAAAGCCTAATTGTAAGCCTTTGTCGCCAATCAATTTTAAACAACTTCGCAAACCATGATGGAAAATAGACGCAACGAATGCAACTTGACGGCAGTTTAACATCCCTTAAGCCACTTACCATGCAAATGCTGGTGGAGGCTGTGTCAAAGAATCTAGACCCTCGCACGTACATTGCACCAGACAAACAGAAAAATCTGTTAGGTCGGTTTAGCAAGCCAGATACTAATTTGCCTATTGTGTCCAACAGCATCGACATGAAATTGTGTGCATTATATGATAATAACAATGAATACTTGTGGAACGACGAAGAGGCAAGAATATCAGTGTACATTGGCGTTACTGGTGCAGGAAAGACATACCAACTTTTGAAACATGCCGTTACTGGCTTTGTTTGTTATACAACAGCCGCCGATAGGATAGACGAGTTAGATCAACATTTTAGCGCACTCATCCTAGCGCTACAGGATCTCTATTCATCCTACTCAGATTTGGTAGTACGTTCGTATGTTGCGTACAATTTGGTTCTTCTTTGGATAATTTCCAAACTTGCATGTTTGTACGTACTACTTGACAACAAGGAATTCACGCCAAGGGATTTTGCTACCTCACAAATCTACGGTGCAAGTACGTACTATCGGGAATGTTTTGTATCATGCCTTCACATTGCAGCTTCTGCAGATAGACAACTTCTTATTTCAATTCACGATGAACTCGTTAAGAAGATTCGCCGAAAGACAAAGTATCCAATTGGTATTGCCTTTGACGAAGCACAAATCATGATCACTATGTTTGAGAACAACTTGTAAGAAAATTTTTTAGTAATTTACTTTTAGGTTCTATGAAGCAAAAGAGCATTCTAACGATGCGGAAAATATGCAGTTCCAAGGATTGTTGTTCGCTATCTCGTATTTGTGTGGGTGTCTGAAAGAACGATATAATTGGATAGGATATGCGGGAACGCATCCATTAATTGGCGATACAGTTCAAAGTGGCACAGGTAGAAAAAACAAGATAACAAGGGTTATCGATTTTCCTTATTACAGTGGTAAAGAAGAGGTTATGAAAGAGTTGGAAGCGCTTATTGACATGTCTGGTTGCGATCTTGACCCTGATCAAGTAGCAGTACTGACTGGAAGACCACGAACGCTATGCTATGTAGTTCAAGTACTCAAAGATGATACAAAAAAGTCGAAACAAGAGGTGCTCTCTGCGGCAATCGCGAATTCCTATCAACATATGGTTACGGTAATTGCTCAACGGACAGTTGAAAAACTCAAAACTCATCGGTACAGAGATAGCATTCTAACACTCATGCTCAAGATTGTTATTGCTAGAGCTTTTGGTGAAAAGGTTCTCATAAGATCGAAAAATGCAATGATGGACTTTGTTCATGCGGGAATCTTTCATCTAAGAGCAGTTGAGTCTATCGATACGTTAGTCACAGGAGAGCCTTTGGGATTGTCTGTCATAGATCAAGTGGTGACTGTATTCCAAAGTATATGGATGAAACCAGAATCAGTTGCGTATAAAGTTGTTAGCATTCACAACACAACTAGACCGAGCGAGAAAGGCTCTGTTATGGAACGAATTCTTGGTGAAGCGTTTAAGTTGGATGGAGTCATGCAACGATTGGAGAACATTGCTATATCGTACGAAAACGAAGACAAAAGTTGGATCAGCAGATTCAAGTTCAAGATGATGGGAACTGCCAAAGAATTGGGAGATAAGATGTCAGAAACACGAACTGATATAGAGATATTACAGAAATTTATCGATGACAAGATTGATCAAGTGCTGCTACAATCTAACTTTGGTCCAAATCTTCTTGGGTTGGCAAACATATCAGAAAATGGAGAGATCAAGAAGCGTACAATGTGGGTTTCATCAAAAGTTCACTGGACATTGTCACGTTCAAACTTGGCACAAAACGATCACATGGCTGTGCTGAAGAGTCTTGATATGGACAAAGTATTGATGGTGAACATCACACTAGGAAAGAGGACAGATGAAAAACTTTGCTCAAAGGTGAACAGAGGGGAAGTCCTTGTTACTGTCACTTGGGACAATCTCAACCTACTCTTTCAAGATAGTTATGTCGCAGCAGTAGTTGAAGAGATTAAATCCAGCACTCCTGTTGAAGTTTCAGCTGATATTCAAAGAATGTTGGGCGTTAGCTCAAACACGATTGGTGATGCAGCTGATGATAACGATTACACTGATAAAATCATGAGCGAATCAAAGGTTGCTACGAATGACTCAAGAACAGACAGTACTAGCAAAAAAAGAAAGTTGAAACAAATTTCAGAATATGAAAAGTCAAAGTACCACTGCAGCGTTTGGAAAGAACAAGCTATCGTAGATCTCGTAGATGAGCTAATCAAGGCATATAATAACCAGGTCATAACAAAACAGCAATTTGGTGTGTTTATTGCTGCTTGTAGCGATAGTGATCTACAACCACTAATAGAACTTCTGGCTAGCAGATTGGCGGAGTGGAGAGAAAGCAAAGCAGAAGTTAATCAAAGTTTTATTGAAAGAGCTTTCAGTGCTGCCTCCAGAAAATGATCGCTGTCAGTGTAGAGTTGCAAATAAAGAAGTTCAAACTAAAAACATCTTACAAATCTTTGGGCAACCACGACAAACTTGTTCTCAAACAATGCAAACAATAAGCGAGCTACCAGAGGAGATCAAACTCGTAAGGTTTTATGTACAACAATAACAAAATAGCTTATATTTCACTTCATGAATGCAGCGGATCTCAATGTTTGTTCTCGTGTGTGTAAAGAATGGAGAGCATTACAGGTAGGAATAGTTACTATTATCTAACACATTAGAACGCGTCACAAGCAGCGTTCATTTGGTACACCGTCGCCAAATCGTATTGCAAAGAAATGATTGTAGATAAAAGTTTAGGAAGGGATATTTCCGTAGCACAGTGGCTGAAAATCACGAAATATCTACATGGTTTGTTCTTTTTATATTTTAACACAATAAGAATCAAAAAACCTCTTTTCAACAGAAGATGAAGCACCATTTCGACACACATTAATATCTGAGGCTTTGAATGCATCATCGGTCGACCACAGAGCTCAATCTCTAAAAGTATTTTTGCATACATTAATAACAAAAATAGGAAACACGAAACGCATCTAAATTTCATAGGACTTTCTGGAGTTCTACTGGCTCGGAAACAGAAGATGGAAACGAATATGGAACGTTTAGATTGTTTAATCCAGAGTATGTACAACAACGAGAAGAGCTATTAGCAAAAGCGAAACACGAAGCCATCACCTCCGAGGGAATAGCAATTTATTTAATAGACAAGATCTTAATACGAGTTTTCCAAGCATCATGGCAAGGGTAATCACATTAATGCAACTAATAATTAGGCATAATGTATATGCTTGCAAGAAACTCAAATTATCAATTGGGATTGACGAAAAAGAACCGGAGTTATTTACTACGATAGAATATCCAATTGCACATGCAGCAGATTTACAAACAATTCAAGTAGGACCTATCGCGTTGATAACAAAACATATTCCCTCACGTGAAATGGAAGTAGAATCTACTCCGCAACCTGAACTAGCACAACAACCAGAATCAATTGAAGATGAAGATGACGATGATGAAATTGTCGATACAGAGTTAGAAATTACTAATGATGAGCTTGCTGATGCACTAGTCATGTTTAACGGGCAAGTGCACGTCAAATTTTTGGAATACTTGCGAGATCGAGTACATGCGCGTAAAAAAGAAGAAAAAGAAATGCAAGAACGAGAAGCCGCTTTGAGAACAATTCACATTCCAAAGAATGGTGACTTGTTTGCCAAAATTGATTTTATTGGAAAAACAACCACACAACCAACAGACAATTTGTATTATACATGCATAGAAACACTAGATGTAACAGGAGATGCTCGAGTAATAGCATAAAATTTATTTGCCGAACAATGCCAAGAACGTCTTGCTTTCACCACCTTGTGACAATCTTACAATTTGTGCTTGACTCTTGTTCAAGTATTTGGCATAGTTTTCAGCATAACGCATGGCACTCTTCTTTTCGCCAACTGATGACTTGTCACCAATCCAAGCGTAAATCTTGTCACCAGCATCTGCAATCATAACTTCGTCATCTTCTAAGAGTCCCCAGTCTAGAGTCTTGGCTTCACCAACTTTGGTGAGCAACAAGGCACCACTTTCGTCACTAAGTTTGTACAATACTGGATCTTGATGTTGAACTTTTCTGCTTTGAATCTTTTGTTTTTCATCTTCGGCAGATCTAATTTCACTTGCATCACCTTCCAAGAGTTTGAAAAAGTCACCGCATGCGGATTCTTCTTGATCCAAGTTGATGACCTTTGGTTTGCCACCTCTTGCGTCATCAATTTCCTTGGCGACGGCAGCGGCCTTGTACAATTCCATACCGGAGCATTCTTTGCCCTTGTAGACATAGATGGTCATGCCATTGTCGAGTACGTAGCAATCACCATGGTTCATGGAACTTGTCTTGCGTGGTTTCTCGGTAACAGACAATGTCTTTCCAACAATCTTAACTTGGAGTAGACGTGGTTCGTAGGTCTTCTCTTCTTGGGAAACGTGTTTGAATGCACTAGCAACACCACCATGGAGTACAGTGATCTTTGGGAACAAAGCCAAGAATTTTTCGCTTTCGTATCCTTGTACTTCTCTGTATTGTACTGGTGCACCTGACAAAAAGTCGTCCAACTCTACTGTCTTGTATGCAGCGACACCGCGTTCATCAATTGAAGTATCTCTTCCTAACCAAAAGTGAATGTTCCACTTGAGGGTATCTTGTTTTGGATCTGGCTTATACGTGTTAAGAATTATGTAAGAATCTCCATCGTAGAAGGTGCCATTCAATCCTTCTGGGTACTTCTTTACTGCAAAATCAGAGCAGTTCCAAACTTGGAGACCGACTTTTGTACCGGCATTTTTCCATTCTTTCTCGGTTCTTGCTGCTTCCTATAAAATGTTAGTGGCATTAATCTATTTCATACAATTCTTTGTTGCTTGTCAGCTTCTGAGCCAATTAGAGCGACGTTAGTGTCTTCGAGTTTGATTTGAGTTGGACGAATCATGCTTTTTGTTGGTTTGATGGTTGGGACAGAAGATCTTTGTGCCTCTTAATAAATTTGGTTTGCTGTCACGTCAGGGTACGTCACGCTTGGAAAGGTGACATAGCTGCTGGCAAGATATTTAAAATAGCTAGCTGGGTTGAGAAACTCTGTGTGGTCTTGATTTGACTTTTATCATCGCGTTGCCTTATGAGCAACATGCCACCTATATTTGTAGAGGCAAGGTTGTCAAGCTGGTAGCGTCCCGAATGCCTGAGCAAAGTAAATTGAAGGCATTAAAACGTAGAGTGGTTCCGATAAATTTACTTCATTCAGTAAGTATTTAGGTTGTACAGGTACACCAGTACACTTCTACTACACCTGCACAGACACCGGAAATTTATGAGTAGGACTTCTTTAAAATGAGATAGAACTTTTGCTAATTGAGAAACATCTATTGCCTTGTATTTTTGCGGCACAGTGATCTTTAGCTCAAATAAAATAATCATATTTATTTTTAAGATTGGCCTTCACCATTTGCAGACAGCGTTCTTCACATCTTCAAAGAATAACAATCATCACAACGATTGCGCATGAATACAACTGATGACTTTCGAAATGTTTTCCTCAACGGAGGAATTTCTATTACGTTAATCATTGATGTCGGCTTAGCTGTTTTTCTTGTGCTTTTCTTTGTGCTATTTGTGCGGAGATTAGCTCTCTTCAGTGGCAGTAAAAAGAAAACCCTACTATCCGATGTCGATAAAAGAAGAAAAGAAATGATTGGAGGCGCCACGTTATTTGGATTAGCCATGGAAGGCAGTATCGCGAATATGAGTTTAAAGAATCTTCGAGAGATAGGCGATGGCGCTAACGTAAAGGTCACCAACAATTTGGCTCAATTCATCAAAGACAAAGCAAAAGCGTTTTGGGATTGGCTAAAGTCACTCTGTGGTGGCTCGAAAAACAATGCGAACAAGTACGGAAGAGATGCAGCGACGTTTTTATACTTCCAACAAACCTTTTTGGTTTACGCTATCGTATTGATGATTATCACGATAGCTGTACTGATTCCCATACATGTAACAGGAAACATTCCAATAATTTATGAATCGAAAATATGCGAACAAACAGTACGGTTCGACCCAATACAAGTCCCATTATCGTGTCTGAGTGATCCTGTTGCAGACGCTAACCTCAATATCGCATGCTCAGATTCTGGTACATGCAACTCAAATGCAGCGTGCGTCTGTGAGAGTGGATCCACAGGACCATACTGTCAATTTAGGTCATGTGGAGCATCTCAATGTTCATTGATTGGTAGTTGTGGATCTCAACAAGTAGGAGCTTGTCCATGTGTTCGTAAGTTGTAATTAAATAGTTGACTAAACAAATAGGCGGATATGGAGGAGGCGATTGCAGAACCAATCTTCGTTATCTATCCAATATAACACGTATCGTAACATTCAACCTCACAGACCCATCGTTCCAATTTGAATCAAACTTGGTTGCTGATTCCGAAGTAGACACAACAGACCCACAAAATAGTCACGGAGGTGATCAACTACTCGTTATTGGCAACAACGAAAACAGTCGTGGAATGTTAAAATTTTCCATGGCGAGTGAAATATTCCAACCCAACGTGTTGATAACATCGGCCGTACTTCGTTTCATGGTTTCGTCTAACGACGGTGACTCTACAACAATTAGTGTATCAGCAACAGGAGATGAATGGGAAGAATACACCGTCACATACGATATCGCACAAAGCCTAAATGAAGGCACTGTTGCAGGTGTTGTCGACGTGCCATCAGGAACGTATAATACAGAACTCATAGTGGATATTGCCAAGGGTATGCAGACGTACTTGACCACCACACAAACATCCAAAACCTATTTTTCATTAGTGCTGAGAAAGGGCGCCGGTGGAGTAGTATCTGTCTACTCAAAAGAGGGAGCAGCAGTAATACAAGATGTTACACCTGCATCACTTACGGTTAGTGCAATTATTCAAGCAACACCAACACCTACACCAACACCGACTGCAGAAACACCTTCTCCCTCACCAGAGGTATCACCTACACCAACAGAAGTCATACCACCATTAGATACAACACCTGCACCTTCGAGTGCAGCACCATCAGTCGCACCAACAACATCAGAACCAACAGTTCTAGCACCCTCCAGTGCAGCTCCGTCTGTTGGTCCACCAACTGTAGCACCTCCGACAGTAGAACCACCAATTACGCCATCTACAACAGCTCCATCAGTAGCACCACCAACAACAGAACCTACAGTTGCTCCACCGACTATTGAACCACCTACCGTAGCACCTCCAACGGATGGTCCTCCTACTGTTGGACCACCAACAGTGGAACCACCGACTGATGCTCCACCAACTGTTGCACCTCCGACTATTCAACCACCAACTGTTGCTCCGCCAACAATCGCACCTCCTACTACAGAACCAACTGTTGCGCCACCCACTGTGGCACCTCCAACGATAGAGCCACCAACTGTTGCACCACCAACAATAGAACCACCAACCGTTGCGCCACCAACAATTGCACCACCTACACTACCTCCAGGTATCACGCCATTCCCAATTCTCATTCCAAGTGGGTTTTTAATCCCACCTACAGTGGACACATTTGTAACATCACCAGGTGCTGGAAAGAGAAGTGCTGCTTGCCCACCATGTGAAGTCTCACACGGCGGTGACAACATAATTCGTGTATCAAGCAGTGCCACAGTAACAAACTTTGGTTTGTGGTCGTTCTCACCAAGTCTCTACATACCAGCAGGCGCTACAATTAACTCAGCACTGTTTGTGCTTGTACCATACTTACCTATCGGAAATGGAGGCACTGTTAGTGTCTATTTTTTGGCCAATAATGAGATCAACTGGTCAGATACCACAATCGGTGATGACCTTCCATTGAGTCAATTTCTTAACGGACCTACTCGTTTGGTAGGCAATGGTCTACAACAAGTCGTTACAGATGATGTACGCAATGCCTATGACGCTCAAGGTACAGCACAGTATCTTGCTACCATACAAGGAGGAAGTGCTGTCGAAAGCGGATACGAGTTTTATGCAAAAGAAAATCCAACCACAAATTGTTGGTTGGTGGTTAACTATACCCTTGGACCAACAGTTGCTCCACCAGATACAACTGCTGCTCCTTCTACTGCCGCACCAGAAACTCTACTACCCACTACACTTGCACCTACTATTTCCCCACCAGACACTACCTCTTCTCCTACTCTTACACCTGCTCCACCAGGTATCACTACACTCACTCCTACTAACACACCGTCACCAGGTACTACACTAGCTTCTACTCCTACTAATCCTCCTCCAGGTATCACCACTACTCTATCACCTACTAATTCACCAGGTACTACAATCACTCCTACTCTTACTAATGCACCAGGTATTACAACTACCGTTGCACCTACTCTCGCACCAGGCACTACTGCATCACCTCCCACAATTGCACCACCTCCAGGTACTACAGTTGCTACTACTCCTACTAATGCGCCAGGTACTACAATAGCTCCTACTAATGCACCACCTCCAGGCACTACAATAACTCCATCTATGACAACTTCAGCACCAACTGTTGGGCCACCAGGTGCTCCTACAACTGCTGCTCCAACACCTACTGCTGCACCACCAGGTACTACTGCTTCACCTCCTCCAGTAACTACTGCCGCTCCACCTACTTCTGGTCCTACACCTACTGCTGCGCCGCCAGGTACAACTCTACCTCCACCAGGTACCACCGCTGCACCTCCACCGGGTACAACGGCTACTCCTGCTCCAACATCACCTCCACCAGGTACAACTGCTGCACCACCAGTCACTACTTCTCCTCCAGCAACCACATCTGCACCAACTACAACCGTAGCGCCTAGTGTTCAAATTCTAAGTCCGCTAAAGAGCGGATTTGTCTATTCTGGAACACCATCTTCACCATCGTGGTCTGATAGCAACTATTTGTTCACAGGTACATCTAGCAACTTTCTTACTCTGATGACATTCGATGTCACACCATTACCTGGTTTTGCTAGTGTAGACCAAGCATTCATTCACTTTTATGGCTCATACCGTTGTCCTGCAGACAACTGTCCCTATTTTATACCACCAGTGAATGTTAACTTTGTCGTAAGACCGTTACTCGGTTCGTGGTCGGAATCTTCCCTAAGATGGAGTAACAAACCTGGTTTTTCTGATGAGTTCTCCGCCACTAGTAGCTTTACGTTTCAACAGGTTGGAGCTTCTGGAAACTTTTTCTATTCTATTAGTATAGATGTTACCAATTTGCTCAACAGTCGATATCTTTCGCAATCAGTAACTCTATTCGATATACAAATAGAAGGTCCAGGTAGTGATAGCTTCGATAACATTGCAATTCTCAAGAGTACAAATGGTCCCAAGTTGTACATGAGCTACACTCCACACACCAACTTCCTACCCACAAACAACATTGCAGACGACAGTGATGAACCACAATCATACTTTATTCCACAGGCTCTTTCGACCAAGATTTTCCCTACACAAGACGCATATGTTGATGGAACAGAGCCGAACACAGTTCAAACAGATAACGAGCGCTTACGTATTGGTGGTGGTGGATTAGGTTCATATGCATATGTAGATTTTGATGTAACGGGTGTTGATCAAAGTTACACTACTGTGTACTTGGAAATGAACTATGGTCCAATCGATAGTGGTGGACCATTCTCATGTATCGCATACATAGTTCAAGAGTCATGGTCAAAAGATACAATTACGTACAATAATGCGCCAAACATTTACGCTTCAGAACAAAGCGTTGCATTTGTGTTGGATTTTGCAGGGTTTAGACATAATGCGTTTGACATTACTAGTTTGGCAAACTATTTGGCGACTGATCCAAATCCAAACAGGTTTTCATTGAAAGTGGACTGCTCGTCTGAAGGAATATACGATTATGTCGCGGTGACAAGTAAGAGAAAGGGATTGCCGTACAGTTGGTATTTGAATTATGATTATACTCCTGCACCAGAAACACCACCAACAACGCCGACACCGGCACCGACAACACCAGAACCTACAACACCAGTGCCTACAACAGCTACACCAGCACCAACGAGCTCTATAATAGATGCGTTCGTGCCAACGGGTATGATTGTAGCACCACCAGGCTCAGATACATTCCTAATGTCGGATATGACAGCCAAAAGAGATTCAACATGTACTGGCTGTTTTGAATCCCATGGAGGAGAAGAAACTATTCGTGTTACACAAGGAGACTTCTTCGTTGACTTTGGGTTGTTTTCATTCCCACTGGACGACGTACCTTCAGGTGTTCAGATTATAAACGCTACAGTATTCTTGATGCCATACCAAAAGATTGGAAACGGTGGTACAGTCAGTCTTTATAGATTATTGAATGCAAACTGGAACGAAGAATCAAACGGTGCAACAAGTCACTTCACTACGTTCAAGACAAATAGTCATCTAAGTGGTACAGGGTTCATAGTCGATGTAACAACAGATGTGCGGAATATGCTAGATGCAGATGAAACTAGTGCACAGTACATGGCTGCGGTGGAAACTCTAACAGTTTCTGAGACAGGTTGGGAGCTATACTCTAGAGAGAATGCAGCAGGACGTTGTTACTTGGTCATCAACTACGAATCGTCTCCACCAACACCTACTCCAACGCCAACTCCCTCTCCTACACCAACACCAAACGACGCAGTGATCATAGTACCTGACAAGGCTGCATTTGTAGCATGGCAACAAAATGATTACACGTGGGGACAATATGCTCCTGACTACCTGTTTTATAGCGATAGTTCTAGAACTTCCACGTTTGTAACGTTTGATTTGTCTGGAGTACCAAGAAGTGGCAACCCTACTGTTACGCTCTCTATGCAAGTAGTGTACAAGTGTGATACAGAGGGATGTCCGATTTCTCCATATAATGGCCAAGTCACTATAGAACCAGTACAGGATGCATGGAGTGAGAATTCTATAACGTTTGCGAACCAACCCAGCACTCGCGATGACATATATTCAATTGATGTGCCAATTACGTACCAAGGCACTTCGCCGTACGGTAACTTTTACTATGCAGTCAATCTAGACTTTAGTGATATCATCAATAATAACTACCAAACGGAGGACAACTTTGACTTTAGAATTGTTGGTGACACTTCGTCAAGTGTATCAGATTTTACCATTCTCAAAGACTCTCTGAAGCTTACATTTGATTATGGAACAAATCCAGTACTACCATCGACCAACGAGCCAGCAAGAGATGTAGGTATACTCAATTTGGGAGGAGCAAACTTTGCACTCTACCCAGCAGATGACACCTATGTTGATCCAGAAGCTCCTAGTATACAGCACGGTGCTAGTGAACAAGCAATTTCAGGCTTCAACAGATATGCACTAGTTCACTTTGACTTGAACGGCAACAATCCTACCTCTTTCGATCTAATGGAATTACAACTGGCGTTTAGACTGCTTGATAGCTCTGTGACAACGGATGTTAACATGAACTGTGATTTTTACTCTGTAGATGACCCGTTCTCAGAGTCTACAACATACAATACGCGACCAAGCACCAGTTCAGTTGATTATGTTTCGGCAGTTCTTACAGCTAGTGGAGACTCTCATTGGAGATCAATAGAAGTAGACGTTACCACTTTAATGTATGGCTTACAGTTTACATCTCACCCTAATGATGCCTACTTTGCAATTAATTGCAACAATGATCCACCATATGACATTGCATTCTTGACTCGTCAAACAGGACCTGATAACAGTTGGAGAATGTTGTTTACCATAGCAACTACAACGAGCTTCCGTAGAATGTTGCCAAGAAGTTTGAAACAAGCGGCACCCTCTCCTACTGTAGCAACACCAGTGACAGTATGCAAACAGATTCGCAACGACACTATTGCGTTGACCGACTATAATCTCATGTTAACAAGCATTCAAATGGTTATATACAACTCATCGTTACAGTACGCTCACGTAGCCGTTGCTATCGTTTCTGTTTTCTTAACAGGTGGCATGATGGCTTTGTTCAACTTGGCAGCACTTGTCAAGAGTTTCAACTTTAGAGGAGTAGATACATTGATACTACCTGCAGCACTCGCACTTGTTGGTTACGTACGCAGAAAGGCAGATTTCAAAAAGTTACCAGTCATTGGTAAATTCTTTAAAAAGAAGAACAATTTGCCAATCATAGCAAGTCCATACACTGCAGAGTTAACGAGACTACCAACGACACTGCTAAGTACTCGCTTACTCATGGACATGCTCGTACCCTATGTTTCACATCCATCGGACATTGTCAAAGTTTCGATCGTCTACAATATGGACAAAATTTCACAATTCTACAAAAAGTATGAGGAAGCAGAATCAAACTATGATCATTTTGAGTTGGTTGAAAGACGTTTGAAAGAAGCAAAAGATGAGACAAAAGTCAGAGATACAATTTGGTTCTCACGATACCAAGGCAAATTCTATTTCAGAAGAGAGGTAGAAGCAGTGGAGTACTATGCGCAACTAATGGGAAAATACAAAAACAAGATCGACCGTTGGAATGAATGTTTCGCATCGGCCATCCATGGACCCAACTTGTTGGAAATGTCTTCACCTCCAACGGCAAAGAATTACCCAATTGTTGGCACTGGCTTCGCATACGTGATTTTCCGATCAAGTGAAATTCGAGATGCATTCCTCAAACAAATGAAACATCGATCACACAACAAGTTACCAACGACAATCTCAAAACCAACAGCATTAGTACCTCCACCAAGCGTAGACATAACTAATGGCTCGTTTGAGATTAACATTGCACCAACAGAGACACTAGCAGACTATCCACGCATCCGTGCTAGAGCGTGTACCTACGAAACGCAAGATATCGTTTGGCAAAATTTGTTCCACTACAAGAAGCGCTATCCATGGCAGTACAGTTGCTCAGAGATATCCATTCTCGCATTCTTGGCGCTGCTCATCTTGTTCGTTGCTATACCACTAATTGTGATTAGTTCGGTACAAGACGTGATAGAAATACCAAGCTCATTCCTCAATAACGTGAACTATTGGAACGGCTACCTCATCACTTTTGTGTTTGCCTATTGCCCAACTTTGTTGCTATTCGTGATATGGTTGATGGTGCCCAAGTTGATAATTGCCTACACAAGAGCCACTCCACACAAGACACATAGTAGAATGCATCGTTTGATTCTCAAACGCACTTTTGCATTCCTAGTGCTCAGTACGCTCATCATACCAATCATCGCACTCGGTATAATTGATGGTGTAGTCAAGTACAACATACAACTCACTAGAAACTGGGGAGAGATCTTTACACTACTTTTCATGCCAACATCATGTGCATTCTTTGTCAATTTTGTCTTACACAAGGCTATTTTGAAGAATGCCCTCGATTTATACCATTTCGGTGCTCTTTCGAGATACATGTGGATTACATTGATATCACCGTTCATCAAATATCCATTCGACAAAAGAATGAGACAAATCACACCGATTCGAAGACTCGATGCTGCAGAATCAGTAGATTTACACATTGAAACAGAATATGCATACATGTTAACAGTCATGTTGATTAGTATCTGCTTTGCTCTTAGTAGCCCTATGATTCTCGTTGCTGCTATTGGTTACTTCCTCATCAAGTTTGTTATCGATAGAGTTACGTTTAGCGTCATGTATGCTCACCATAGCGCACAAAGAAAGAGGTTATCGTTGAAAGATGCAGGATACGTGCACCAAAAAGACTTTTTGGCGCACAGGAAGCTCTCACAACTAGTGAACAAATTGGTGCTAGTCAATCTATTACTCTACTCACTCTACTCGCTAATATCATTCGCACCACGCATCAGTATTGGAGTGTTGTTCATACCACATGTTGCAATCTTATTCGTGCTATTCCTAATTGTACTCTTTGGACTTTTATTGTACAATAGGTTATGCGATACAAGATTCAACTCACCCAAGACACTAGAATCGATGAATGCATTCAAACCAAGCATGAAGATTTGTGCAAACTTGTACGAACTCAAATTCACAGGAGATGATGTAGAGGCAGCATGCTATGGTCCAAAACCTGAAGGCTATGTTTCACCAGAGACAGAAGACGAGTCAACAGACGCCAAAGCTCAAGATGAAGACTACAATGTATATGAAGAGGGAGAAGGCGACAATCAATTTGTCATCTACGATGAGAATCCGGAGCAACGCAACATAGGAGATCAGTTTGTGATCGAACCATACAAACCAGAAGATGAAGAGATAAAAATAACAGAAGAAAAAGAACAACCAATCAATGATGGTATTGTTCGTATGAGGCGAGATAACAAAGATCTGTAATCTTTGCCTTAGAATAAATTGTAAAGAAACACGTGTTCCATCAATGATCAAGTTGGTCGCATTATCGCTACTCATCTATGTGGTCTGTGCTACTCACATAACAGAGCTAAGCTTTAAAGATTTCGACGCAACTATAGACAACAACTTTGCGCTCGTCGAGTTTGTACCACAAAAATGCTTCGAGTGCGCAGAACCAAGAAAGAATTTCGAATTAATAGTAAAATCGTTACGCAATAGCACCAATGTAACGTTTGGAAGAATAATGTGCTCGAATGAAAACGATCAATATCTTTGTGAAAAATACAAAGTCAATCAAGAGAAGCCAGTATTGAAATTCTTCCATAGCAGCTTCTACAATCCATTCGACTACGATAGAGTACTCGACTCCAAAGCATTGTACCAGTGGATGGATAGAAAAATGACTCCTAATCCTCAAGAAGTTTCCAACTTGAGCGAAATCAATGCGCTACGCGACAAGTATCACGCGCAAAATGTTAGTGTCGTAGTTGGATTCTTCCCTAATCAAGATACGCAAATCTATCGCAAGTGGTTGGAGATTACCACAACAAAGGCACTAGAATTTCTCGTATATGCAGAATGTATTGCGTGTGCAGAAGATGCCCTCAAAGAATTTGATGTCGAAGCAAAACAACAAAAAATAGTTGTATTGAACTATGACAAATCTGTTAATGGCACTACAAACTTTGCAACGTTGATCAATTATTTAGCAATTCTAGGAAACCCAGCGCTAGATAACCTCAACAATAACACGTTGATTCGATTCCAAACATCAAAGATTCCAGTATGCATCATCTACTTGGATGAGAATACAATGTGGAACAACAAGGATATGGTAGAAATTTACAACAATGTCAAAGAAGTAGCCAAAATATTTTTAGGAAAAGTAATGTTCTTTTACGCACACTATGAAAAGTTTGTACAAGACCATTTCAAGCGCGTACGACTGGAACCATTACCACTACCCAAAGTGATCATGTTTGTGGAAGGTGGTGGATTAGCATATGTGTTCAACTCGAGTGGAACAGAACCTCTAGGCCAATGGGTCTCAAATGTACTTGCAGACAAGGCAACTCCAGTACTTCGATCGCAACCTGTACCAGCAAAGAATGACGGTCCTGTAAAGATCGCCGTAGCAGAGTCGATTACTAGATATTTGAACGATCCAGAGTTGGATACAGTGATGATGTTCTATGTGCCAAAGACAGTGGAATATATTGCATTTGATCCAATTTATCACGAATTAGCCAAGAATATGAGTGAAGTTGAAAAGCTAGTGTTTAGCAAGATTGATATCACTGAAAATGATATCCCTAGGTTACGAATGCCATCTCTACCAGCTATTTACGTATATCCAGCTCACAACAAGGATAATCCAGTATTGTTTGAAGGTAAACGAACAGCTGCAGAGCTACGAAAGTTTTTAAACAAGCACTGCAAGAAAAGCAGAGAATTCCTGACTGAAAAACGAAAGAAGGCAGCTAACCTAGAAAATAAACGAGATGAGCTTTAGTGTTATACTTATACTTAATAAATTCTTTTATCGAATACTTAAATTTCTTCCCATTTACAGCGGCTGGCCGTGGTCCGCAATTTTTCCGTACTAGGAGAATTTTTAAGTTGATTTAAATAAGATCATAAAACACAAACAAAGCACAACATGTCCGAAAACGACGTTTACATTATTGAAGCCGTAAGAACCCCAGTAGGTGTCGGCAGAGAGTCTGGCGCATTGCACCCTATTCATCCCGTAAACTTGTTGGCACAAGTTTTGGACGCTGTCACAAGGTTTGTTCCACTTTTTCACAATATTAACTTTGTAGTCGCGTAGATGTAAACAAGGGACTTGTTGAGGATATCATTTGTGGTGTCGTAACACCAGTAAAAGAACAAGGATCCAACATTCCTCGTCTATCACTATTGAAGGCCGGTTATCCAGTAAGCGTACCTGGAGTACAATTGAACAGAATGTGCGGTAGTGGTCAACAAGCAGTACACTTTGCTTCACAAGCAATTTTGTCTGGCGATATGGATGTCACTATTGGTTGTGGTGTAGAGATGATGAGCACTTGCAAAATGGGAGGCGACGCTGATCCAGAGCTATTCAAACTCGATAATGGAAAGCAAACTCTAAAGTTTGGTGATTTCCCATACAAACTCGTACATCAAGGTTTGTCCGCTGAACTCATCGCCGAACACTATGGCATCAGCCGTCAAGAAATGGACGAATTTGCAACCTTGAGCCACAAGAGAGCATTTGAAGCCACAAAGAAGGGATACTTTAAGAGCCAAATTGTACCCATCAAGACTACTAGACTCAACAAGGAGAAACAACCAGAAGAATTTTGGCTCACACATGATGAAGGTATTAGATACCCAGTTGACCAAGAAAAACTTGCCTCATTGAAACCAGTCTTTAAGAAGAATGGCGGTGTTACCGCAGGTAACGCTTCACAAATCAGTGATGGTGCCGCTGCTGTCTTACTCATGAGCGGAAAGAAGGCCGACAAGTTGGGCTTGAAGAAGCGTGCTCGCGTTGTTGCACGTGTCGTTGTAGGTGTCGATCCAGTTATGATGTTGGATGGTATTATTCCAGCTACCAAGAAGGTCCTAGAAAAGGCAAACCTCAAGATTGAAGACATTGACGTATTTGAAGCCAATGAAGCCTTTGCCAGTGTTGTCTTGTCATGGAAGAAGACTTTAAATGTACCTATTGAAAAGATTAATCCTAATGGTGGTGCCATTGCCCATGGACATCCACTAGGTGCATCAGGTGCAGTCCTCATGACCAAATTGCTACACGAACTAGAAAGAACTGGTAAACGCTATGGCCTTCAAACCATGTGTATTGGGCACGGTCAAGCTACAGCCACCATCATCGAGAATATGAGCATTGGCAACTCTAAATTGTAATATCCACATTTATATGAGATAAATTTTAGTATTACCAACTAATTCTATTTTGATCACCTCACAAACATTTTTGGTACTATGGTAGCAGTAAAATCACGCTTACTTCTACCCAGAGTTGCACTAGAAAGGTACCATTAATAATATTGAAAATTCCAACTTTTTTTTTAAAGAAATACTAGTTGACCAAGCAGCTTTTTAGAAACAACAATGAGCCTAAAGCCAAGAGGTGATAAGCTTCATGAACACCTAAGTGTTGATTATGATTCTTTGGATGATGATTTAGAGGAAAGTGAAAAGCCAATTGAAAAGAGTCATTTGCCACACGCTCCAGTTTTGAGCTCATCGTATCCAGGTAAAACTGCTCACATATTTTTGACATATAGATGTGGGAAACATATCATACACTGTAAAGAGTGTCATTGAGAGGTAAGATAATATGCCAACCCGTTAAAATTAGCGATGGAGATACGGATATTTTTTGTATGCGGTACTCTCCCGATAATCAATTCCTGTTACTTGGTTGTGGAGATGGTCAAATGAGAGTTTTCAGTGCGTCATCAGGCAAGGTGCATTACCAGTGGAGTACAGCTGGTAAAAGCATGATCAAATTACCGGTGACAGCTGTGCGATTTAGACCAGTAGTAGAAGGTGATCAAAAAGCAAAGCATATTGTACTAGTTGCTGGATCGGGAGGAATTGTCCAGCATTGGCATTTAACCTCCGGTAGAATGTTAAATTCTATAACAGAAAAAGGGAATCAGGTTTACGCGGTTGATTATCGTCAGGATGCGAGACTCTTTGCAACAGCTGGGAAAGATTCGTTTGTGAGAATTTATGATGAAAGTACAAAGCAAGTCATTAACACTATGAGTGGCGGAAATGGAGTTTCGACGGCAGGACATGCGAACAGAATATTCACAATCAAGTTTCATCCGTATGATGACAATGTTGTATTGACTGGTGGATGGGACAATACAATTCAAGTTTGGGACGTTAGAACGCAACACGCTATAAAACGCATTGTACGTAAGATTGCGAAACACTAACATTACTAGTTTGGTCCTCATATTTGCGGAGACGCTCTAGATATCGACTACAACCAGTGTGTCCTGGCAGGATCGTGGAGACCAGACCATCAACTGCAACTATTCGACTTTGGAACAGCTAGGTTAATCGAAGACATCAAAGTTACTCAAGAATCGTCTGCTTCACAGCCGTGCAACATTTACTCATGTCAATTTAGCGATCAATCCGGCAACCTAATCGCGTACGGTGGTAGTGGTAATAATCAAGCTAAAATCATTTCACGAAACAGTGGCAAAATAGTTGGGGCGGTTACTGGATTAGAAAAAGCTGTTTATTCACTAACTTTCTCTCCAGATCAAAGGCACTGCGCTGTAGGAGGTGGTGACGGAAACATCTACGTACTCCAGAGTAATGGAAAATAATCGTTCATGTAAATTCATTTCGATTTAATTGCTTTTGTGTTGTACAAAACTAGCTCCAACAATATCGGCAAGTACTAGCGACTGCCATAAACAAATAATATAAACTCGACATGGTACTACTGCTTTCTTCCCGCTTAGTTGAGCTATTTACAAAACATGAGTTCAAACCAGCTGCTATCCCCAAGCAAGAGGCTTAGTGTAAAGCAGTCTACATCATTATCTCCTCTTAAATTCTCCCAAGATCCTAAAAACTACATCACACCATCACCAAAAAGTGTTGGGTCACCGCTGGTAGGTTCACCATTGGGCGATGCGTTCAAATTGAAGACCCCAACACAACGTCTAAAAAACCGTACTACAGACTTTTCATCAACACTAACATTTAGAAGCAACAAAAGTTCGAAGTTTAGTAAAATTAATCAGTGCTGGAGAACGGCATAGGAAAGTTCTAAGTAGGGATTCGTTGTCGCTTGACCTACATCCTGCAAACAAAAAGAAAACTAACGAAAATGAAGAAGAAGAAGAACAGTACGTCCTACTATATCACTACTTACAAATTAAGAGAAGAGGAAGAAGATGTGGAAGAATCAAACAGCAGCGATGAAGATTATCTTGATGAAGACCCGCATTACAAAGAAATGAAAGCATTAAACAACAGACGAAAAAAGAACAAGAACAGGTAACTCTTCGCAGTCGCTAACTATATAGCTCAATAGTGGACGAAATTAATCAAATGGATCTGGCGAGCATCAAAAAGGTTTTTGACAAAGCAGACCCTTCGAATGGAGGAAATCTAACAGAGAAAGAATTCATAGAGCACTTTGGAGAACTGCTAGGACAATCGCGGGACGTAGACGAATTGAAAACGTTATTCGCAATGATAGATGCCAACGCAAACCAGTCCATAGATTGGGACGAATTCTCAACCCATCTACTGATGGGAAGCGAAGGGAATAGAAGAATGACAGATGACCAAGAAAATAAGCAATATTTGCAGCCACTACCGGACAAAAATAACATTGGATACCACCATAAAGATATGATCATGCGAATAGCAAACGATCCCAAGAGAAACAAGTACTATACAGCAAGGTTGGTTGTTTACTAAAACTTTTACTAAACCAACAAGTCGTGACGGGTCTGTCAAGGTATGGAACGCAGACACACTCGCTTATGAGGAAACACTACATTACTCACAACACTTGACAACAGATTTAGTGTTTTCACCTGAACGTAATGAGCTATTCGTGACAGGAGTTGATAGAGTGTGAGTTGTACAATGTTTAATAACAATTAGCGTTTCTGTGTACGATGTGGAGACTAGTATGCTAGTTAGAGCATACAAAGGTCAATTACAGGATCAACGGCATCCACAAGGACGAAAAATGACACTACAGCGAACTATGCCTACACATTTAAAATCAAAAAATACTGAGACGAAGTCGAACGACAATTTAACCGATGCTCAAAAAATGGTGCTGCGGATGAAGTCTGAGCTTTTCAAACAAAACGATGAACGACATAGAGCGCTCGATGTTATCGCATTACAAGATTTTATCAATGCACCTGTTTGTACAACGTATTTGAGAAAAGATAACAAAGATTTTTTATTGTTTGGCTTAGATAATGGAGCAATCAACTTGTACGATATTACACCAAATCCTACAAACGTTAATGAACAATTTATCGAACTAGCGCGAGCAGTATGTTTGGTTTGACATCTTTAACAAATAGTGGCGAGACGAAGACTCTCCCCATACTGAGTGGGTGACGAAAATTGTAGTTGCAAAAGAGTTGGGACAAATTTTCACAGCGTCTTTGGACGCAAAGATTGGTATTTTGAGCATGGGACAGAAGAAAATAGTTGGGAAACCACTCGAGGGTCATTTGAAACCAATATACAGTCTTGACTGGTGCGAACGAAATAAGATATTAGCAAGTTGTGGACGTGAAAAAGAAGTGTAAGATATTCCATACATACTAACAAATAGATACTTGTGGAATCCAGTTATTGGATCAACGTTGATGAAACTAGTTGGACATATGGCACCACTCGTCGACGTCAAATTTAATTCGAAAGACTATCAAATCATCTCGTGTAGTGAAGATAAAGAAATTCGCATCTGGGATATTCGAACATACAAGTGTATACAAAAAATGCAAGACAAAACAATACATAGACCAGAAAATCACTACACATCGTTACTATTTGATTCGAAAAATACAAGTATCATCACAGCAAGCAGTCAACTACAAAAGTGGCCTATGAAACGTACCATGACTGATTTTAAGAAAGAGTACAAGGGACATCGGATACCAATTATCAAAGTCATGTACAACGAACTGTACAAACAAGCGATAACAGTGGATGATAGTACAATCTGTACATGGGATATCACTTCAGGAGAACTTTGTCACAAATTTTCTGTAGATAAGGGAATCATTGCGTGTTGCTTTGATAACATGAATAGGAGAATCATTACGACATGTCCTGATGGAGAAGTACTCGTATGGAACTATGCTAATGGGTTACTTTTGAAAGTATGCGATAGTTCGAAACATAAGAGTGATTTGTAAGTTACAAGAATCGAAACTAACAATCGCAGAGCAGGAGTAAAATACATTTACAAAGAAGCACAGAATATTCGTACGATTATAGCAGGTGGAACGAACAAACAAATCATCATGTGGCAAGATGGCGAAGACTATCATCAACACGTTGATCGTATCACTGCAAAACTCCCTCATGACATACAAGTACTCGAATTCTGTCCACCTAGTACAAGTAAGATTTCAAAAGTTACTAACTTGATAGTTGCTGCTGGTCTTGATGATGGATCAATATTCCTACTGGATTACCAAACATGTGATATTCGATTAAAAGTTAAACCTGATCGATCACGGAAATACGATCAATACGATACCTTCCATAAGAAACAAAAACGAAAGTTTAGAGATATTGGTATAAGTCCAGAAATGTTAGTCGAAGAGAAATTATATATCGAAGACGTATGTTTGTTCGAACAACTAACAAGTATAGTTGGTGTATATGATAAGAAAACCACCGTTCATGTTGAGTGCTCGTGGAAATGGATTAATAACGTTTTGGAATACTAGGAACATTGAAGAGGTATATACGTTCCAAGGAACACCAGCTGGTGAGAATGCTCTTTGTATGTGTTTGAGTGATAGTAATGATACACTAGTAGTTGGTGATTACCGTGGATATGCTACTGTATATGACCTATCTCGTATTACAGAACATTCTACAACTGTTACTTTTGAATGCATTCGACTCATCAAGCGATTCAAAGCTCACACTAAACTGGTTAGCTCTGTAGCGTACATCAGCAAGTATAACTTGATACTCTCTGCAAGTTACGATAACACAGTGATACTCTTTGACTGCTATGGTGTCATGATAGGATTTTTTGGACAAACGAAAAATTGGCAACTAGGCAAACCTATCACCTATGGTACACAATCACTCAACGATCTGAAACTCTCTATTGGGTTAGAAGAAGCGTATGATGATAGCTTGTCGAGTGATGAAGAAGCAGAAGTAGAAAAAGAAAACCAACGAGTACAACGACTCAAGAAAATGGAAGCAGAAAAACGATTGAGAAAGAAAACCAAACTAAAACAACAAGGTATAGTAGAAGAGGAAGAACCAGAAGAGCAACAAGATGAAATTGTAGTTACACCATCTCCCGTCTATGAACTAGAAGACTCGGAATCTGAGGAAGAATTCGAGGAGGAAAGTGAAGATGATGATGACGTTCGATTACCAAAGATTAGTGTACCAGACACTATACCTAAACTTGTGGAGATTGAAGAATCACTAGTGTTACCAGACATTATGGAGTCACCAAAATCGAAAAAGACTTCAGAGAGGAAGAAAAAGAAAAACACCACAACTAGTCGATTTGAAAAAGTATACGAGCAAGAGAACCAACTGGAAAATACAATCAAGAGCGAACAAATACAAGCAAGCAAGGCTATTGAAATGCTGGGCGGAAATGTACTGGAAAATACCGATTTGGAAGAAAGTGTGATGCGAAGAACAAAAACAACAGATCATTTCCCAGAACGATTCAGAGAATTCAACAAAAAAGTAATGATGACGAAAATAGGAAATCAAGATTGGTTAGATAGAGTGAACTCATTGATAGAAATTGAAGACATTTCAAACGTGAAACCTGAGCTAGTACTACCACAGCCAAAAGACAGGTCGTCATCACGAAACAGACGAGAAAACCCAGATAATGATGGGAAACCAGCACAAACGAGAATTGGAACGGCATCTAAAGCAGGAATTGATGACATTAGACTCGACGATTCACATGGAAAACGACTTGAGCAGAATATTGAAAACTTTTTGTCTGCGCTCAAGACTCATACAAATGGTACTCGATACAAGAAACATACATAGTAATTTTATTGTTCTGTTGGTTGACCTACCACGAATATAAAAAGGAACTCATTTTCGAGGTTGAAACTGAACTTGAAAAATGATTGACGCTACCTATCTCACATACGAGGACCACGTTAAACTACAAACACAAGTCTACTCTTACCGTGATAACGTGTTCAACAAGGACACTGACTTTAAATTCAATACTCGTGTTCGACACATTTATGTTAAGGCATCTGAGACTCAAAACAGTATTTGGCTGATACCAACCTCTACGCATCCTCCAGAAACATGGGATACAGAATTATTGTGTTGGACATATGAGGGAAGCGAAAAAATAATTCAATCGAGAAAAGACCATATTCCAAAACACATATATTTACACTTCAACAAGACGACCTTTGTTGAGCTAGGCTATTCGTTCTTCCCATTTAACAATTCATCTCCCAACTGTAAACTAGTACATAAATCGAAAGTACGCACGCCAACTATTTACTGACTTGCTTTAGATACCTCGAAAAGACCCACCAACAATTCTTAGAGAAAAGGTTCAGAGTGTAACACCAGACGATGACGACTGTCACAGAAAAGTAGTCAGGTCACGAAAGCCTCCAGTTGCATTTCTCAACGATACTGCGGTGTAAACGAGAAAGTATTTTGCTTGGCATCAGAAACAGGTCCTACACAGGAGAGGATTCGAATCACACAACTTGTCTCAATAAAACGATAAGACCCATTTAGCGGTCAATTTGTTGATTTTGGTTGTGCATAACGGCTTTCAACTTCACCTGTCAACACTTATCAATAATTTTCAAACAAACAACGATGATCAAGGTCCTAAGCTTGGCCTTGTTCATGGCCATAATATGTACAGCTTATGCCCAAAAGCGTTCCCTCTTCGGCATGGGTAGCAACGCAAAGGGCCAACTTGCACAGAACGATTTTACAAGACCTCTTCAGTTAAATGCCACACTTGGAGGATTACCAGTCATACAACTATGTACTAGTGTCAGTCAACAATATTCTGGTAAAGATGTTGGATTTTGGCGCGTTGTAGCAATCAACTCTGCAGGTGCTGTCTATGGATGGGGTAATGGTGTTGGAGGTGCTCTGTTAGGTCTTAATGCCACATATCCTACTCGCGAAGCTTCAATTACAGCACTACCCGCTTATATCGCTACACTACCATCAGCAGCCACTGCGATAACTTGTGGAGAACGTCATGTTATTATTACAACTCAATCAAATGGAGTTTACGGTTTCGTACGTGTTCACACATTATTCTAACAATCTAGGGAGAAAACGATGTTGGACAATTAGCCACTGGCAATACTGCCTATGTGTACAGTTTGACTGCTCTACCACTTTTGAACTCGTTCTCTAAAATTTGGGCTGTAGGTACCGCTACATTTGCCACAGACAGTTCAGGAAAATTGTACGGAACTGGAGCAAACAACTGGGGTCAATTGGGAACAGTTAGTGGCTCCGTTATTGTCAACATGACTCTTATTTCTGTTCCAAACACAGTATCAGTCGGTGGAGCCGATACGATTACTCAAGTCACTGGTTCAACAGAATACACAATGTTTTTGACCAGTGCTGGTAATTTGTACGCTTCCGGTTTGGATAGTAACCAATACAGTCGTTTCGGACAAAACTCAACTGGAAAAGATATTTATCCATTCTTGAACTTTACTTTGGTCATTCAAGGTATTGGTTCAGTAGATACTCAACTATCATCAACTATTGCCATTTCCACTGATCAAACCAAAGTCTATGGATGGGGAGATAACGCCAACAGTCGTTTGTGTTTGCCACTAGTTCAAGTAGGAACCAAGTTTGCTCAAGTCGTACCAACTTTGATTCCATCTTTATCGAATCAACCCTTCAAGGTTATTCGTTCCAAACTTGGTACTACTCACACTATTTTCATGTAAGTTTTTCATTTCATTTTTTTAACAATCAGTACAAATAACGGTTCAATGTTTGGTTGCGGTGATAACACATTTAACCAACTTGGAGCTGATTGGTCATTACCTGGATGGTCACAATCACCAACTGATATTCTACCAACACAAATTCCAACATCATTTGTCACAGCTAATACCATTGTCGGAACCATTCCATCGGCCACCGTTTTGATCAGTCCATCAAGCACATTATACGGATGGGGTGCTCCAGGAAATTTGGCTTTCCCACAAGTATTCTCAACTGCAACTCAAATCAATGGAGTATTTGCAGGAGGAGTTGAAAACATTGCCGCTGGTTACCAATACTCTGTCATTGGTCTATCTGATGGAACTTACTATGGTATGGGAGCAAACGCTATCCACACCACATTGAGCAACATTAGTTTGGACTTTTATGAACCAATCAAGATGCCATTGTTATCTACCTACAACGTTTCCTACTTGGTTGTTGGTGGTGGTCCAACATCATTGGCTACTGCTGCACTTTCCGTATACTCTGATATTTATGGATTGGCCAACACAAGTACATCACCAAACGTTAACAGTTTCTATGGTTATGGTGTTAATGATCTTTCACAATTGGCACAAGGTACCAATCAATCTCAATACAAGTTCCCAGTGCAAATCAGACCACCAGTGGCTGCCAACACCTCACAACTTGCACTAACATATTTGAAGACTGATGCAGGTTTTGCACATGGTTTGGCACTTGCTACTGATGGTATTACACCATTCATGTATGTATGGGGTAGTAATGCACAAGGTCAAATTGCCTTGAGAACTGTTGTTACTCGTTCAACTATGCTTTTGGTAGACAGTGGTGTCATCGATATTGCTGCTGGTGACTATCACAGCTTCTACATTAAGAAGATTACTAACAAGTTGACTGGCATCTCAACGTACACGCTATATGGTACTGGTACAAATACTGCAGGTCAATTGGGATTCGGATCTCTACAATACAGTAACACCTGGTTAGAAGTCGGAGCTCAAATTAACGGAACAGTTAGTCCATTGGCTAACTTGACTGTTACCAAAGTTTGGACAGGAACGGATCAAACATGGATTCTCACCAACAAGGGATTGTATGTCATGGGTGACAACACCTATGGTCAACTTGGTTTGGGAGCCAATGTAACTACTGGAACAAGACAACCAATTCTACATCCATTTAGTGAGTTCCAAACACCAGACATTGTGCAAGTTTCCTGTGCCAAAAATGGAGGTGCTCACACTGTTGTTATCACAGCTGATGGTGACGTCTACGTAATGGGTAGAAATGACAACGGTCAACTAGGTCTTGGTGATACAGTGAATAGAAAAGAACCAACACAAATACCTAGAACAACATTCTCAAGCGAAAGTGGTGCTGTTACTGACGTTGTATCAGCATCAACTGCTGTTGATCATACTTTATTGGTTGTTGGAAGAAAAGATTGTTTGAACAACTGTAATGGAAGAGGTGTTTGCAACACTGTAACAGGTCTATGTGGTTGCTTCTCTGAATATTTGGGAGAAGATTGCAACTTGTACCAATGCCCAACTCCCGATTGCAACTTGCATGGTGTATGCGATACATCAATAGGTATTTGCGTCTGCTCACCATCATCGTTGTATAGTGGTTTGAGCTGCGAGAAACGTCGTTGCACTCTAGATTGCAGCGGTCGTGGTAGATGTGATGCCAGCGGTGTTTGCAAGTGCGATGCAGGCTTTGGTGGATTGGGTTGCCAAACCACATCCAATGCGTATACTGTTGCAGCCTCATGGGTGCTTGTAGCGCTATTGTTTGTTTTCTATTTGTAAAAGATTAAATTGTTTGTCACGAGCTGTGTTATCGCTAAAGCTTTTCGCTTATTTCTTTTTCGCGCTTCTGTCAGTTTTAGAATCCTATTTTTACTTGACGTTCTAAAAATGAGAATCTAAGGAACATCAACAAAATTGCAAAGATATCATCACAAAACAAAGCAACATGTTAAAAGCGTTCAACAAATTCAAAAGAAACTTGAGTTTGACTAGCGAAGTCAAACCAGAGAAATTAAAACAAGCACAACCACAATCACCAGGAGCAACTATCGATGTACAACAAGCTCCAAATGCACCGCCACCACCTCCTCCAGCGAAGAAATGGTGGGCAATGAAGAAAAAAGCTCCTAAAGCTCCAACTGTTGCTGAAGAGAAGCCGCAATGGTCTTTTGATTTTACGAATTGTACTACAAAACAGAATCTATACGAGATTAATTGGAACAAAGTAGAAGGTATACAACGATCTGCAGAAGGCTCTGGAGGCGCCTACTTTACTCAATTATCTACCAAGCCTACCCATACTAGAAACATTTCGCAACAATTTATGGACGTGTGGAGAAAACCAGCGCCTGTATCGAATGCGAACGTTAATAGAAAGCCAGAAGCAATCGTGATCAAAGGTGGAATGGATAGTGTGCAAGAAACTATTGGTACGATGTTGGCGTATAGACTCGGAGTTAACGCCAGTGCCATCAGACTTATCCCTACACAATCGAAAGAAGGAAAAGCAGCACTTACTCGAATGAAAAAATTCAATCCAGAAGCAGCCATCAGTATTAAGAAATTCAAGCACTTTACTATCCAACAGTATCTACCAGGATGCTCAATTCTAGGAGGTGACGGAAAGATCGCCCACAACACAGAAGAAAAACTCAAACAATTCCTTACCGATTCATTTACTCGCGAAGCATCAGCACACTCGATTGGAAGAATTATTGCGTTGGACATGCTTATCAACATGTGGGATAGAATTCCAGTAATATGGGATAACGCAGGAAACGTAGGCAATCTATTTGTACACAACAGAAAAGTGTTCGCGATCGATAATATTGCTAGCGCAATCGTAGATGAAGAAGCAGCAAAAGAACATCAGAAAAAGATAGAAGATGTAGTTAGAGCAACTGTCGCGAGCGATCGTGAGAATGTACTACAAGGTGATCCACTATGCGATGCAGTACGAAAGTTTGTTAACGAAGCAACTTCGATGATTGGATTTGAGATGAGTGATGAATCTTTAATCAAGATAAGAAAAGGGTTTATTGATGCAGTTGATGACTGGACTCACGACAAGCAACAATTCCTAAAAGTAGTAGATACAGTTTGGAATGATATTGATGATATGTTGAACAAGGGACCTGATGAAGATTCTTTGGACAATTATACGTCAAACAAGGATTTCTTTGTGAACAACTATTTGGCGATGTGTAATGCATATAAAAACTAAGTTGTAATCGCTCCAGTTGAAAAAGTTTTGTCGCATGACCACAAACAGGGCAGAGGTAGTGTATTTTAATAGTAGTGACAATGTCTTTGTTCTTTTAAACAGCAATCTGAGCGAGGTGGGAGAACGCATTGAAGCTCCTGATACTTTTCAGGATTTCATATGCCACGCGTCATTCCCTGACAGATTATTCTTAAGTACGGGGCAAGAATATTACATATTTAATTTTGACACTCTGGTGTGCTACCAACTACGCCGCGATATAGACGCATTCGAAAATTATTACACGGCCGTTCCAATGTATGATAGTGTAATACTATCGAACGACAAAAACCTTAATGTACTAGGTTTTCGAGAGGATGCTGCGTATTCTCTTTATCAAACTGAGTTTAACTCAATTCGAACGATAACAGTTGTGGATGAGAATCGATTTTGCGTGTTAACTGAGCAAGATATGTACATGTGTAATATAAGAACACAAAAAAAGAATTTAATGACCACACCTAATCTAGTGTTCGAAACTCTCGATTACTTTTATGAATCTAACATGGTTGGCATAACAGATACCAACATCGCTGTCATCTTCGACATGGACAGTTTAAAAATAGTTGAAGAAGTGTACGGCGTGAAAGGTTTCAAAAAGTGTAACGAGTACCTCGTAGTTTTTGGAGGAGATAAAGTTAACGTGCTCAACGCGACAAGAAATTTTACATCCATTTCATTGTTAGATGAAAGTTTTTACTGCATTGAAACTTTCAGTACAAAAAAACTGTATATCGCAACAAAAGAGGAGCAAAGAGTGTACTCACTTGCTGATGGTACTTTATTGGCAAAGGCTGACAACAGGTATTTTAACATCGATTCTATCACATGGAATGATTGCTTATACCTTATGGCATCTACAAGAGGATTGTATCATCGTAACTTCTTTTTCTTGTACTCTGGTGCAGACATTTTTACTCAAATAAAAAATGGTTATGGAGGACCGGATAGCTTCTTGTGGCCAAGAGGCAAGCGAATACCCAAGAAACCAGATTTAAGGCGACTACTGCAAAGATCCTTGTGGAAACCAGATGCTATTATTATTAATAAATAGTTCCAACAGACGAGTTTGCGATCTTTGTCCACCTTACAACCAAACATACAAGCGCATGAACTCAGAGACGCAGAACTTTTTAATTCTGCAATACCAACACAAACGCAAGCAGTTATCTTCAACAAAAGATATACTTCAAAATCTTTGTAAGAATTTCTGCAGAAATCTTAATTTACAGTGCATACCCTCCAACAATGCGTTTATCTGTATTATGAAACGATTTTGATGAGTGGAAAAACAACAAGCGAAACACACTCGTATACTAAGCACTCTTTTGCAGAAGAACCGCGTTCACTAGCAAAAGAATTTTGGCAAGATAAATACAAAGTAATTTATATTCACAAAATAACCAAGTAGTCGAACAAAACAATTATCGAACTAAGCTTGACGTTGAAAAAACGAGTATTATTTATTTCAAAAACGATCAGTGTTAAATGTTTCAAACAATTACTGTTTACTATTCAAAAACGCGACTTAATCATGGCATTCATCGATGAGATGTTTGCTTGCATCGCTACTGTTACTCTCGAATTGGAGAATCAGAACAAGATCGCCTCTAGTTGGGACTCGTTTTTAACATTTTGCTTTTCACCAAGTGAGAATTACACTGTACCTGAAAGCATATTCGAAAAACTAAAGCAAAAGTGTAAAAAAGAAGTAGAATCCTTGAAACTTGAGCAATTAACAAAACTAAGTCAGAAATACAATAGTATGTCAAAGTATTGTCATATTAACATTTCCAGAGTCGGTGTATGAGATCAAAAGAAAGGAGGAGAGATACATAAGCGGTAAAATAGACCTGGTAAAGCCACCAAAGAAGCCTGTACAGAAATCGAAGCCAATTTCGGCAAATGAAATGCTAGTATCGCAAGATCACCCATTAGTTCAAGAGATAGCAAAGATACGACACTTGGACATTGATTATGAATACAAGTACTTGCAGAAACTGAGAACTGTAGAGATACCTAAGCAGATCGATACAAGTGGACTACGAGAAGTTCATCAAATACCGATAGTTGAAGAGGAAGAGGAACCACAACAAAGTTTAGCAGACGTTGCCAACATATTACTCTGGAGAGCATATCTTCTTCGAACTCATGAAGATACAAAGAAATGGGATGGAAGTCCAAGACCGAATCTCACTTTACACGACCGTGTTATGATGAAAAGAATTACAAGGCGTTTGAAGGGCATCATGGAAGCAGATGACATTTCAGATGAGAGAAAAGAAGAGGCAATTAACAATTTCATGAGGCATTCTTTGGCATTTCAAATATAAACAATCTGCTCGACTGGCTTCTGGTGACGTGCGCTGATCAGCCAAAACTGTTGAAAAGCGAAAAGCGGGCAACGGCTACATTTGTAAACGTGTCAAATTCAACAAACGTAGTGCACACATGAGCAATGCTGAGCCTGCAAAGTTCATGCAGGTAGTAATAGGATTCAATCCGTCAGTTGAGTCCGCCAGTTGAGTCCACTAGTTAGCTCCAATTACAATTTTTAAATAACAACAGACAAGATTTATTATGACTTATACTTTTCTAGTATCTCATCTGCCAATGATCGCAAAAAATTGTTAAAAGTATCAATGCCTTTGATTTGATTCAAATTGTTATAAATTGAATGTCCATTTATGACAGCAATTCTCCACAATCCTAATAGTAAGCATATTTTCTCACTAGTATTGCGGTGGTGGTACGGCCAGTTATAAAACAGCTGATTTATATTATCAACCCACCGACTAGTGCGATTGTAGGTAGCCCATGGACTGTACTCGGTGTTATTGTCATTTGGTGCGTATGTATACAATGTTGACATTAATTGCAGTCTAACAGACCCTTTTGTAGCTTGAACAACTATATCTTTTTCCAGATGATGTGCAAATTGAGATTCTACTACTCCTATATGATGCATTAGTGTCTTCCAAACATGTGGTAAAGTATTCCCTTTGGTATTCATAGTATACATAAACTTCTTTTTGTTCAAGTACTCTCGCACTCTTTTAGTGTTAAACCAGCTGTCTCCAGTAAC